>OGMX01001373.1_pt1 | contig 10733 bp, 9 predicted proteins | sample 1573351 | NCBI WGS metagenome assembly OGMX01 (sample SAMEA2581926, study PRJEB24529) | metagenome | biome: Human gut stool | place: China | collected 2011 | reverse complement strand
GTCATCGGGCATTATCTGAACATAAAACACTATCAATAAGTTGGAGTCATTACCACAAGATGTTAGTCGCTGCCAAAGAGATCGCGGGTGTATACCTTATCTGCCACATCTTTAAGCTCTTCTGCCATTCGGTTAGAGATAATGACGTCGGCTTGTTGTTTGAAGATTGCGAGATCACGTTCCAGGCGAGAGTTGAAGAATGAGTCTTCTTTCATCACTGGCTCGTAGATGATCACTTCAACGCCTTTCGCCTTGATACGTTTCATAATCCCCTGAATAGAAGACGCACGGAAGTTATCTGAACCGCTCTTCATAATCAGACGATAAATACCCACCACTTGCGGTTTGCGTGACAAAATGGCATCGGCAATAAAATCCTTACGCGTGCGGTTTGCATCGACAATTGCCGAGATCAGGTTATTCGGCACAGACTGATAGTTCGCCAGTAACTGCTTGGTATCTTTCGGCAAACAATAACCACCATAACCAAACGACGGATTGTTGTAATGGTTGCCAATACGTGGGTCGAGACAAACGCCTTCGATTATTTGACGGGAATTCAGACCTAAACTTTCTGCGTAGCTATCCAGTTCGTTAAAGTACGCCACGCGCATCGCCAGGTAGGTGTTTGCAAAAAGTTTAATCGCTTCTGCTTCAGTGGAGTCGGTAAACAGGGTCGGGATATTTTGCTTAATCGCGCCTTCCTGTAACAGCGCAGCAAAACGTTCTGCGCGTTCTGAACGCTCACCGATGACAATACGTGAAGGATGGAGATTATCGTAAAGGGCTTTACCCTCACGGAGAAATTCCGGGGAGAATATAATATTTTCAGTACGATATTTCTTATGCATCGCTGCGGTAAAACCAACGGGAACCGTTGATTTGATGACCATAACCGCATAAGGGTTTATCTCAACTACGTCTTTAATTACTGATTCTACACTGGATGTATTGAAATAATTAGTTTTAGGATCATAGTCGGTTGGAGTGGCGATGATGACATAATCAGCATCCCGGTAGGCTTCATTTTTATCTAATGTGGCATTAAAGTGTATTTTATCTGACTGCAAAAACTGCTGAATTTCCTTATCAACAATAGGAGATATCCGATCATTCAGCATAGCAACGCGTGACGGTAAAATATCTAATGCCACAACCTCATGATTTTGTGCGATTAGAAGCCCGTTTGACAAGCCTACATAGCCAGTACCGGAAATGGTGATTTTCATTTCATGCTCTCAGAATTAACTTAACTGTGAATCATGATGTTTTTAGCATCCTGATAAGAGCTAAAAGTTTTAACGCTACGTTGTTCGATGGTCAACGCAACGAAAAACAATTCAGATTTTCTTTATAAGAATAGCTGATATTTATTAAGTTAATATTAAGCAGTGAAATTTAGTCTATAAGATAATTGGCAAAAAAAAGCCCGGTGCAATATACGCCGGGCCTCAATTTTATTGTTGGTTAAATCAGATTAATCCAGCCATTCAGTATGGAACACACCTTCTTTATCAATGCGCTTATAAGTATGCGCACCGAAATAGTCACGCTGTGCCTGGATCAGGTTCGCAGGCAGAACAGCGGCACGGTAGCTATCGTAATAGGCAACCGCAGCAGCGAAGGTCGGAACCGGGATACCGTTCTGTACTGCATAAGCAACGACATCACGCAGCGCCTGCTGGTAGTCATCGGCAATTTGCTTGAAGTACGGAGCCAGCAGCAGGTTAGCGATCTGCGGATTTTCGGCATAAGCATCGGTGATTTTCTGCAAGAACTGCGCACGAATGATGCAACCAGCACGGAAAATCTTCGCGATTTCGCCGTAGTTCAGATCCCAGTTGTACTCTTCAGACGCTGCGCGCAGCTGAGAGAAACCCTGAGCGTAAGAAACGATTTTACCCAGATACAGCGCACGACGAACTTTCTCGATGAACTCACCTTTGTCGCCAGCTGGCTGCGCTTGCGGGCCAGAGAGAACTTTAGATGCGGCAACACGCTGCTCTTTCAGAGAAGAGATATAACGTGCAAACACAGACTCGGTAATCAGCGACAGCGGTTCGCCGAGATCCAGCGCGCTCTGGCTGGTCCATTTACCGGTACCTTTGTTAGCCGCTTCATCCAGGATCACATCAACCAGGTAGTTACCGTCTTCATCTTTTTTAGTGAAGATGTCTTTGGTGATGTCGATCAGGTAGCTGCTCAGTTCACCGTTATTCCACTCGGTAAAGGTCTGTGCCAGTTCTTCGTTAGAGAGATTCAGGCCACCTTTAAGCAGAGAATAGGCTTCAGCAATCAGCTGCATATCACCGTATTCAATACCGTTGTGAACCATCTTCACATAGTGACCTGCGCCATCGGCACCAATATAGGTAACGCATGGCTCACCGTCTTCAGCTACTGCGGCGATTTTGGTCAGGATCGGAGCAACCAGTTCATAGGCTTCTTTCTGGCCACCAGGCATAATGGAAGGACCTTTCAGCGCGCCCTCTTCACCACCGGAAACACCGGTACCGATGAAGTTAAAGCCTTCGGCAGAAAGCTCACGGTTACGGCGAATGGTGTCCTGGAAGAATGTATTACCACCATCAATGATGATGTCACCTTTATCGAGGTACGGCTTGAGGGAATCAATAGCAGCATCCGTGCCAGCACCTGCTTTCACCATTAACAGGATGCGACGAGGCGTTTCCAGAGATTCAACAAACTCTTTCACCGTATAGTAAGGAACCAGTTTCTTGCCTGGATTTTCGGCAATCACTTCTTCCGTCTTTTCACGGGAACGGTTGAAAATAGAGACGGTATAACCACGGCTTTCGATGTTGAGCGCAAGGTTGCGCCCCATCACTGCCATACCGACTACGCCGATCTGTTGCTTTGACATTGTTTACTCCTGTCAGGGGTGGTTACCGCCAAGTGTGCGGCTTGGATATGATGCAGATGTTAATATAAATACAGGTAAATCTCACATGTAATGTCAATGAGAATTGAAACAATGAAAACTCTACATTGCTATCCAGTTTTCATTTTTAAGAGAGCATTCATTTCCGGATATGTACCATTGTTTAGGCGCGATGACTAGCTTATCTTCTGACCTGTTTAGCCATGCCCCCCACCAACTATATGTGCTGTTTGCAATAATATTATTATTACACAATGACATTAAATACATATCAATTACACTAAATTTGTTTTCATCAGCATCAGCAACCAAGCAATTGCTATATTTTGAGAATTTTTCCTTTGCCCATATGACATCATCTGTAAAGATTATAAATGTCTGAGAGCCACATTCACTTTCAATGTATTCCATTGCACTAATATAATAATCCATACTTAGAGTGCCGTGAAATTTTGCAGCATGTTTATTATTTACATAATCTCCACGTCGCACATGAATTGACGTTATATTCTTAGAGTCAGTAATTAAGGAATATATTTGTAGGTTATGACATAACACGCGAAGATCATCACGTATTTCAAAAAGGGGCAAAATTAAATCCCTATGTTCATTTAATAATTTAGAATCTTGGTAAAATGAGAATAGACACGCAACATCAATGTTTTTAATTGATTCCGGATTGTAATAAGAAGCATCATTTAATGAATATTTATTACACAGTTTAATTGCAGTGAACTGAAGAAAACTGTTAAGCAGTGGTATTTTTTTATGTTTCCTCAAACGATTTATTTTTACTTTTTCATCTTTAGAACTAAACCTATCAAAAATAATTTTAAATTGATCAAGCTCAAGATGTCGTATAGTATCTTTTTGAGGCTGGTTGAAATAATAACTATCATCAAGCACTAATATAGTATCAGGAAAATGTTGCTTAAGGATATAGGCTGCAGCATATTGGAACATTTGATTACCTAACCCACCGGATAGACAGCAATACATCATTAAGTCCTTATTTAACTAATGCTTTAATAAAATGATATGTACAAGAAAGAAAACTCATTATACTTTTCTTTTTAAGAAATTCTCGCAAAGAATACCCAGCACATTCATAATATGCCAGTTTAGACTTCTGTGTTGAATTTGAGTGAACACGGTAATTTAACAAAGGCTCTTCCATATTATCCCAACGTGGTTTTAAGCTTCGCATTCTTAACCACAAATCATAATCTTCAGAGTTAAAACCACCATTATACCCTCTTGTTTTAAGAAACAAATCTTTTCTGAACATTATTGAAGGATGTGCGAAACAGTTTCGAAACATTATATATCTATTTATTAATTTTTGTCTGGGGTAAAGCCTTACACCTAAAAAACCATCATTTTCATCAATTAGATTTATTGAGGTTCCAATTAAATCAAGTTCATTATCTATAAGATATTTAATTTGCTTTTGAAGTCGGTTAGGTAAGGCTATGTCATCAGAATCCATCCTCGCGATGATATCATATTTAGCTTTGGATATTGCCAAATTTAAAGAAAAAGCCAATTGCCCTATATTGGTTTCAATAATATTAACATTCTCTGTTTGTTTTATGTTATTTTTTAAGACACGGGCAATGTCACTGGCTTCATTGCCATTAGCAACAATTATTAACTCATATTTTTTATAAGTTTGATTCAATATGCTATTTATCGCAGGCATTACATATGAATCATATTTATTTATACACATAATTACAGAAATCATTTAAACATCTTCCTTTCTAGCGCATATAGTTTTTATAACCACTAAATATGAAAATATAAGCGGCAATATGAAAAATATCATATTTACAAAATTATTATACATCATCGCAAATATGCAGGCCATAGTGGCAAATGGTTGAAAAACAAATGCAAAAGGAGATGTATTTCGCTGTAAATATATTAATTGAATTATGAACCCAACCAAATAGGCATATATTACGCTGAATATACCCAATGAAACATAAGCACTTCCTACAAAACCTATAGGTGAGGTAACATCTGGAAACTCCAAGCTAATTGGTGACGCTGGAATGATTTTTTGAGGTAAAAACCAATTGAAGAAATAAAACACATCCTGTATATTATTTTGAATAACATAGTTAAAATTAACAACAGGTGAACCGAAATAAAAACCGCCAACAAATCTAAATAAAAAATCAAAACTCAATGATAAATTTTGTTCAGGATTTCGAATTATGCGCGTAAATGAAAATAAAAAAATGACTACACCCCCTATTACAACTCCTTTATTAATAGATATTCTCCGTCTGGAAAATAGCATCAAAGCTAATAAAACATATAATAAAGATTGCAATTTCGCATAACTAATAAATTTGATTATTATAACCAATATACTTATAAAAACAATAGCTCGATTATCTTTTATCAAACGAGATATACCATACATAATAATACCAAAATAGCCCAACATTACAGATATTCCATGTATTCCCAGCGGAGATGAAGCAATCTGAGACTCTATTGTTTGAGCAGAAACACCACCGCTAATATATATATTATATATATTAGCTTCGTGCATGTAATACTGGGTTACAATTAAACTTATTACATTTGAATAAAAAACAAACTTTAATAACCCATTATAAAAAGAAAAGTTGTATAAGTAGTGGCTTCTATGGTTGCTATGTTTTTGATAATTAAATAAATACGCAAAAAAAGCCCCAAAAAGAAAAAACAAATAAAAAACTAAAGATATAAAAAACACCGTATAATCAGGTTTTTGATTAAATATAAAGAATGAATTCCATTCTTCTTCACTGGTGTATAATTGAAAAAAAGTGTTTAAAACGATTGACATTAAAATTAATATAACGGGATTAAAGAAACGTCTAAAATCATTACTTTTTGGAATTGTTATCTGCATCATCTTAATCTTATTCCGAGTCTGGACATTTAAATTCTGAAAGAATCAGTTCTAGTTCTTCATAATCTTTTTCCCACCATTTCATTTTTTCCAACTTATTTCTTGTATCATCATTAAAACGATAATAAAGTACTTTACAAGGAACCCCTGCAGCAACAGCATAAGGAGGTATATTCTTAGTAACAACTGAGCCAGCCCCAATAATAGCGCCATTACCTACAGTTACTCCATCCAATATAACCGTATTCGCACCCAAACATACATCATGACCAATCATAATTCTTTTGGTTTCTTCAAATGTATGCGAATCCGGAGGTGGACAGCTTTTAGAAAGCCAATGTATTGAATTTTTCCCATAACAGAATGGATGCGTCGATATATATTCCGACACAGGATGTTTACCTAATCCCATTTTCACACTTTCTGCAATAGAACAATACCGACCGATTGACGTGTTCAATATTGTACAATTCCTCTGAATATAAGTATGACGTCCAATATTTGAATTATAAAGCAATGTATTGTTATACACTTTTATATTCTCCTCAAATGTTACATGCCTTATTCTCGCTCCGGGATAAACACTAACGCCTTGAAAACATAGAATAATGTTTTTAATTAAATAGCATATAGGTAACAGTATATATTCTTTTATTATATTCATCTTGCTCTCATTAATAAAAATATTCCGCCAATTGAAAAAGATATACTTGCATATGCTATCCACATCATGCCGCCAATTGAAATAGAGTTATTTCCTTTCATGAAATGGAATAAAATAAACATGCTTAATGCAGAAATAATATTACTGAACAGTATAATTCCCCCTGCGTTTAATCGAACAAGGTTTGTATAGATAAATGTATATGGTATATTTATTAAAACTGAGAGGCAAATAAGAGCTAAAGCCCCCCCTCCATGATTAGCTATATAATGATTTCTTGTCCATAAATATAAAATATCAGATGAAAATATTATTGTCAGACCAATAGGGAAAGCTAATACCAATAGCATAATTATCATTTTTTTTAACGATAGAACATTAAATATACTCTTTTCCCCTTGTGATGATAAAGCTGGTAACAATGACTTCATCAAAGGATATTGTAGCTGTAAAAAAGATAATCCCAGTTGTGCAACAATAACATATACTCCATATAACTGTGTTTCCACGTAGTGTGATAATAATATTTTATCTAACTGTGAAACAAACACACCAACAATCACACCAAATGAAAATATATAGTTCTCTTTAACCAAATCAATTAATTGAATCAATATATTATTATCTATTAAGCCTTTAAGATCTATATTATTGCGAGTAATCCATAAAAAATTAAAAATAAATTCTATACAGGTAACCACTGCGAAGGAAACTATATATACTATAGGTTCTGGATTTACCATCAATGAAATCAGCGCGACACAATGTTTACATGAAAAAAAACACACTTGGCTTAAATTAGTATTAAATTGCTTTTGAGTACCATTCCAAAAACCTATATTGAGATTATTTGCAAATTGAAATAGGAATTGAATTGCAAGCAATCTTATACAAAACTCTAACTCCCTACTGCTATGCCCTGCATTAAACCATCTAAATGCCAACCAACCAGCCGAACTGGTTAGAAAAACCGCCCCAACAAAAGCAACAGCAATATATATCCAAAAATATGCAAAAAATATGTTTTCTGGCGTATTCGTTTTAGCAATATCGCGAGGCATAATCTGCGAACACCCAGCATCCAGAATAAGTAACATAGCCTGGATACTTAAACAAGCAGAGACGATACCCCATCCATGGGGACCTAGTAGCTTGATATAAAAGGGTATAAGGACTATTATCCCCCCCCCCATCCAAATCATACCAATGTAATTAAACATTGTGTTTCGTAAGAATATATTATTTTTAAAAGAGGATATTATTGACATATAGATGTTTTTTTATTTTTCTTTTAATAAATTAATAATAATTGCCGTATTATTTTCCATCACGAGCTGATCACCTCTTGATTCAACGTTCAAACGCACAACAGGTTCGGTGTTGGAGGAGCGCAGGTTAAAGCGCCAGTTGGCAAAGGCCATACTGATGCCATCGGTGCGATCCACCGCCAGCGCCTCACGGCTAAAATGCTGTTCCACGCGGTTAATCGCCTCAACGGGGTGCGTGAGTTTGCTGTTGATCTCACCACTTGCCGGAAAAGCCGCCATCCGGTCGCGCACCAGTTCGCCCAGCGTTTTCCCTTTCAGGCACACCAGTTCGGCGACCAGCAGCCACGGGATCATGCCGCTGTCGCAGTAAGCGAAATCACGGAAGTAATGGTGGGCGCTCATTTCGCCACCGTAGATGGCGTCTTCCTTGCGCATACGTTCTTTAATAAAGGCGTGTCCGGTTTTCGACATTACCGGGGTGCCGCCTGCGGCAGTCACCACATCAACGGTGTTCCAGGAGAGACGTGGATCGTGGATGATCTTCGCGCCGGGATTTTTTTCGAGGAACGCCTCTGCCAGCAAACCGACAATGTAGTAACCCTCAATAAACTGCCCTTTTTCGTCAAACAGGAAACAGCGGTCAAAATCGCCATCAAAAGCAATGCCCATATCCGCGCCGTGTTTAATGACCGCATTGCGGGTGTCGTCGCGACATTCCGGCAGTAGCGGGTTAGGAATACCGTTGGGGAAATTGCCGTCCGGCGTGTTATGCACTTTGATTAACTCCACCGGTGCGCCGAGGGCTTTAAAGCGGGCTTCAATGGCGTCCACCACCGGACCCGCTGCGCCGTTCCCGGAGTTGATCACCAGCTTGAGCGGCGTGAGGTTTTTGACATTGATATAACCGAACAGGTGATCAACGTAAGCGTCACGCAGGTTGATTTGCTGATAGCGACCGCGTTTGGTTTCATCGACGGGAGGAAAGTCGTTGGCTTCTGCCAGACGCTGGACGTCGCGCAGTCCGGTATCGCCGCTGATCGGGCGAGCCCCTTCGCGCATCAGTTTCATGCCGTTATAATCCATCGGGTTATGGCTGGCGGTAACTTCAATGCCGCCATCCACGCCGAGATGGAACGTGGCGAAATAGATTTCTTCGGTGCCGGACATACCAATATCTAGCACGTCGACGCCCGCATCCTGTAAACCTTTCGCCAGCGCCAGTTTTAAGGTTTCGCTGGTGAGGCGGACATCACCGCCTAACACAATGGTTTTCGGTTTGAGAAATTCGCCATAGGCGCGACCAATGCGCCAGGCAATATCTTCATTCAGTTCTTCGCCTAATTTTCCGCGAATATCATAGGCTTTAAAGCAGGTTAATTTTTTCATCTATTAGTCATCTATTTTGTAACGTTCTTTTTGACGAACAATATCATCCTCACCTAAATAATCTCCTGAACTAACTTCAATAAGATTGAGAGGAATTACACCTGGATTTTCAAGGCTATAAGTAGCACCCAGAGGAATATAAACGGATTCATTAGCAGTAACTAAGAAAGTTTTGTTATTTAACGTTACTTTTGCTGTACCTGAAAGGACAATCCAATGCTCTGAACGATGATGATGCATACGTAAGGATAGCCCTTCCCCTGGTTTAACGACTATCTTTTTGACCTTATATCGCTCGCCCTGATCTATAGCATCAAACTTTCCCCAAGGCCGAAATTCCTCGCGATGTGATAAATATTCAGAGCGTTCTTGCATTTTAAGCATTTGAACAATTTTTTTAACATCCTGAACTTCGGATTTTTTTGAAACTAGAATTGCATCTTTCGTCTGAACAATAACAATATCCTCCACCCCTACAGCGGCTACTAAGGCTGACTCCGAATGAATATAATTATTTTTTGTATTATAGGTCAGAATATCACCTTTGCAAACATCCCCTGTAGGAGTTTTATCACTAATGTCCCATAATGATTGCCAAGATCCAACATCGTTCCAACCAATATCAACGGGATAGACTATACAACGCTTTGTTTTTTCCATTACTGCAAAATCAATTGATTCCGATGGGCAATTTTGAAAAACATCTTTCGAAAGTCGTATAAAATCAAGATCATGGTAGGAAGAAGAAACTGTTTTTTCACATATATCGTATATATCAGGTCTGTATTTTTTTAACTCATCTAAATATACTGATGCTTTGAACATAAACATCCCACTATTCCAGAGATATTTACCTGAGGAGATATACTCTTCAGCCCTTGAGCGATTAGGTTTTTCAACAAATTGTTCCACGTGATAGAATGTATTACCAACTCCACGTTGTGATTCTTTAACTATACTCCCTTTTTCTATATAACCGTAACCGGTTTCTGCATAATCAGGAATAATACCAAAGGTTAAAATATTTCCTTGTTCAACAATTGAAATGGAATTTTTAATAGCATTACAAAAAACATCTGTTTTGTTTATAACATGGTCAGCTGCAAGAACTAAAAGTATAGGATCTTGTTGTTCATTACGCTTTAAGGCTGTAAATGCTGAAAGTGCTATAGCTGGTGCCGTATTTCTTCCACATGGTTCAAGAATAATGTTATCGCTTAATTGGTTTATTTGACGCAATTGTTCTGCGACCACAAAACGATGCTGCTCGTTAGTTATTACTAATGGAGTTTCGCAAGAAAGCGGGGATAGTCGTAATAAGGTTGACTGTAATAAAGTATTCTCACCTGATAATTGCAGAAATTGCTTCGGATAGTGCTCTCTTGAGAGGGGCCAAAGACGGCTACCCGTACCACCAGCCATTACAACAGCAATCAACGGTACATCAGACATTTTTGACATCCTTTTTATCTAAACCAATAACAGCTCTTGGATCATGATTAAAATAAGCTCGGCTGTTAGCGTGAACATTGTCACTGGCGAGCAACGCGTCCGGCGTCAGCCAGCGGTAATCGTCATGCTGCTCATCCGGCAGTAACAGCT
>OGMX01001366.1_pt1 | contig 10832 bp, 7 predicted proteins | sample 1573351 | NCBI WGS metagenome assembly OGMX01 (sample SAMEA2581926, study PRJEB24529) | metagenome | biome: Human gut stool | place: China | collected 2011 | reverse complement strand
TACCATTAGAGGATGTGCCGGTCATTCAGAAAATGATCATCAAAAAAGTATACGATGCAGGTAAGAAAGTTATCACAGCAACGCAGATGCTTGATTCTATGATGAAACATCCGCGTCCGACCAGAGCAGAGGCAACTGACGTTGCAAATGCGATCTATGACGGTACCAGTGCGATCATGCTTTCCGGTGAGACGGCTGCAGGTATGTACCCGATCGAGGCTTTAAAGACCATGGTGCGTATTGCAGTCCGTACCGAGCAGGATATCAATTACTTACAGCGTTTCAAAATGCGTAAGACTATGAGCAACCCGGATGTGACCAATGCTATCTCCCATGCAACCTGTACGATGGCGGGTGATTTAAATGCAGCAGCGATCATCACGGTAACAAAATCCGGACGCACTGCCCGTATGGTTTCCAAATACCGCCCGAACTGTCCGATCATCGGAGGCTGTCTGACAGAGAAGATTTACCGCCAGCTTGCATTATCCTGGGGTGTGATCCCGCTTATGATCGAGGAAAAGACACAAGCAGAAGAACTGTTTGACTATGCAGTCGATGCAGCAGAAGCAGCAGGAATCATTTCCAAAGGAGATGTTGTTGTCTTAACCGCAGGAGTTCCTCTTGGTGTATCCGGTACGACCAACCTGATCAAGGTGCAGGTGGCAGGACATATCTTAGTGGAGGGACAAGGAATCGGAACACAGAAGATTTCTGCAAATCTCTGCGTTTGTCACAATGAAGAAGATCTTAAAAACTTTAAAGTCGGGGACATCATTGTTGCAAAAGATACCAGCAATGCCATGATGACACAGATGCGTGAGGCATCCGGACTGATCGTGGAAGCATCCGGCGAAAACTGCCATGCGGCGATTGCAGGATTAAGCCTTGATATTCCTGTCCTGATCGGTGCAAAACATGCGCTTGATGTCTTAAAATCCAGTGCATATGTAGAATTGGATTGTGAGAACGGACTTGTGACAGCAAATTAATTTGCAACAAATTTTGATAACTGGAAATAGAAGATTAAAATGAATGAGAAAAGGATATGAAAGGCTCTAGCGAAGGTCTGCATATCCTTTTTTCCATATACCGGTCCAGTATAGTATATACAGGATCAGGGCAGAGGTTCCGTTACTGATCACAACGGAGTACCAGATGGATGCTACTCCCAGATGGAATATATTTGCGCATATAAAGAGAGTCAGCAGACGGAATATCCATATCCTTGAAGCGTCTACAAGCATTGTTATGAATGTATGTCCACATCCCTGAAATAATCCCTGTGATACATTATAAAAAGCATTTGTCCAGCACCAGAAAGCAATAATGGACAGATAGTCGGCTGCAAGAGGAATGACTTTGGCATCGGATGAAAAAAATGATACCATAGCCTGGGAAACAGGGTGTCTTGATAATATGAATCCCAAAATAAGAAGGAATACGGCGCATATTCTAAGAGAATAATGAAATGCTTTATCCGCCCGTTTCCTGTTACCGGCGCCAATATTCTGTCCTACGATAGTGGATACGGCAGAGCCAATACCGCTTGCGGGCATTGTAATAAGGCTATTGATCTTATTGCCAATACCGTAGGCACTTGTTGCAATATAGCCATAAACATTTACATTTCTTGTCATGAGCAAAGTTCCTAATTGCATGGTACTTCCGCCAATAGCAGTTGGCAGACCGATTTTTATAATGGAACTTATCATTTTTTTGTCAAATACAAAATTCTTAAAAGAAATTCTTATCAACTGCCCTGGTTTTTTAAGTATGATAAAACCAATCAGGGCACATGGAATTTTTGCGGTAAGTGTTGCAAATGCCGCGCCTCCGATCCCCCAGTGAAATACGATGAGGAAAAGTGGATCTAATATGAGATTGATCACGATACCAAGCAGGTTTAGAAGCATAGGTTTTACAGTGTCGCCCTGTGCCTGTTTCACTGCCGTAAATAAATTAATCATAAATAAAAATGGAAGATCGAGAACAACAATTCTTAAATAGGTAAGACCATACACATACACATTTCCAACAGCACCAAGCCAGGTAACCAGTGATGGAGATATCAGAAAACACAGTAGTGCACAGATAATCGAGAAACCAAGAGAAATGAGGCATATATGATTTGCCATTTTGGCTGCCTGCTCATCTTTTCTGGCACCAAGATATTGTGATATTAGAATAGCACCCGCGGTTGTGATACCATTTCCAAAGCTGGTAAGGATATTTTGGAATGGTGATACAAGCGTTATGGCAGATTGATTTTCAGTTCCGATCCTGCCTAACCAGAAGGTATCGGTAAGATTGTACATTGACTGTATAAAACTGTTGATCATAACCGGAACGGCAAGCATAAGAATTGCCTGTGACAGACTGCCGTTTAAAATCATATTTCTTTTATTTTCAGATATTGGTTTTGACATAGAACCTCCCTGGAGCTTTATAAAATAATAAAGCATGTTGACAAAATGTATTTATGTAGTTCATAATATGACAATAAAACAGTATATTCCATGAAAAAATAGAAAAAATAAAGAAAAATACAGAAAAAAAGTACAAAAATGGAGAAGTTTATGTTTCAGGATATGCCAAGAGATTTTGATATTAAAAAAATCAAAAAAAGTAATACGATAAGTAAAAGTAACTGTGAACCACATGTACATCCGTTTCATGAGATCTTTTATCTGTCAAACGGAGAATGTACCAGTTTTATCGATCATAATATATACAAGTTTGGAAAAGGGGATCTTGTAATCGTTCCGGGTGGCTGCCTGCATAAGACCATATATACCGGAAAAGGACTTCATGAAAGGATTGTGATCAGTTTTCGAAATGAGGCTGTAGACTCAATCAGAGAACAGATCGGAGACGAACACCTTAAGAACTGCATGGTTCCGGGAGTAATAAATGTACCGGAAAAACGCAGGGATTATGTGATTTCCCTTCTGGATAAGCTGATATTTGAAAATGAAACGCCGGATGAATTGTCACCAGCGTTTATCAGGGCAGGACTTGTGGAACTCTTACTGTTTATCATAAGATGCAGGGAGTATGAGGAAACAGTGATAAAAGAGCTGGATATAGACAACCGGAAGATTCAGGAGGTTGCAACTTATATATTTGAGCATTATACGGAAAATATCTTACTGGAAGATGTGGCGGAGAAATTTCATATGAGCAAGTCATTTTTGTCCAAAAGATTTAAAACAGCGACAGGTTTTGGTTTTAAGGAATATATCATTAACCTACGTATACAAAATGCCAGCAGACTGTTATTGGAAACAGATAAATCAATCACGGATATAGCATTCGAATGTGGATTTAATGACAGTAATTATTTTGGGGATTCTTTTCGTAGGATAAAAGGTGTTTCGCCGCGTAAATACAGACAAAATGAAATATTTTAACGGTATAGGATAAAAAAGAAGCCTTCATTTATTAAAGGCTCCTTTTCTATAGGTAAAGACAGGTATGGGAGGTTAACCCATCGTTACTTCAACATTTACATCTTTTTTATCAGCGGAGAATGGAATGGTATTTCCTTCTACCGGCTGTCCATCCACGATCATGGAAACAACACCTTTTTCAACATGATCCGGATTCTTTACTGTGATATGGTAGCTGACACCCCTGAAATCACGTTTTGCAGTAAATCCATCTAACTTAGATGGGATACAAGGATCTACAGTCAGACCGTCATAATCCGGACGGATACCGAGGATAAACTGGGAAACATCAAGGAATGTCCATGCGGCGGTTCCTGTCAGCCAGCTGTTCTTTGCCTCACCGAAGTTCGGTGCATCTTTTCCGGCGATCATCTGTGAGTATACATACGGTTCTGTGCGGTGGATCTCACTGATGTCTTCAATATATGCAGGACAGGTTCTGGTATATACCTGCCATGCGCGGTTGCCTCTGCCGACTACGGTCTCTGCGATGGAGATCCATGGATTATTGTGGCAGAAGATACCGGCGTTCTCTTTATATCCTGGTGGATAAGAGGAAATCTCACCAAGTTCTACATGATATCTGTGATAAGGCGGCTGTAACAGCACAATACCGTATTTGGTGTCTAAGTATTTTTCAACGGATTCCATTGCTTTTAAGCAGTAGCCTTCTTCTAAGCCGATCTCTGCTATAACGCAGAATCCCTGAGGCTCGATAAAGATCTTGCCGTCCTCACATTCTTTTGAACCGATCTTATTTTTGTAATGATCGTAAGCACGCAGATACCATTCGCCATCCCAGCCGGCATCCATAACGGTTTTTTCCATTTCTGCGATTGCTTTCTCTGCGATTTCTGCTTCCTCTGTCATACCCTGATGGCGGCAGATTGCAGCATAATCTTTTCCATAGCGGACAAACATACCTGCGATAAATACGGATTCTGCATTCGGGCCTTCGGAAGGACCAAATGTCTGGAATGATTCGCCAGGTTCTGTCGAGAAGCAGTTTAAGTTGAGACAGTCATTCCAGTCAGCACGTCCGATCAGAGGCAGATTGTGCGGCCCTAAGTGATCCATTGTATAATGGAAGGAACGGCGTAAATGCTCCATGAAGGTGGTTGCTTTGGAAGCATCGCTGTCATATGGCGTCATTTCGTCAAGAATTGTATAATCCCCGGTCTCTTTGATATAAGCGGCAGTTCCGGCGATCAGCCATAACGGATCATCGTTAAATCCGCTTCCGATGTCAGAGTTACCTTTTTTTGTGAGCGGCTGATACTGATGATAAGCACTTCCGTCTTCAAACTGGGTAGCAGCGATATCTAAGATACGCTCTCTTGCGCGGTCAGGGATCAGATGTACGAAACCAAGAAGATCCTGGCAGGAATCACGGAATCCCATGCCACGGCCGATGCCGGACTCAAAATAGGAAGCGGAACGGCTCATATTGAAGGTAACCATACACTGATACTGATGCCAGATGTTAACCATACGGTCTAATTTTTCTTCACTGGAAGAAACAGTAAAATGAGAAAGCAGTTCATTCCAGTAATCTTTTAATTTAGCAAGTGCTGCATCTGCTTTTTCTGCGGTATCGAAGCGTGAGAGAAGCTCATCAGATCGTTTGCGGTTGATGATGCCGTCCTCAGCACGGCCTACCCATTTTTCTTCTACCGGATTTTCGACATAGCCAAGTACAAAAACATAGGTTTTTGTCTCACCTGGAGCAAGAGAAACTTTAAGGTGATGGGAACCGATCGGAGCCCAGCCGCTTGCTACAGAATTTTTTGAAGTTCCATTTACGACAACTTCCGGAGCAGAATTTTCTCCATATGCACCCAAGAAAGAATCGCGGTCTGTATCAAATCCTGCGATCGGGGCATTGACAGCGTAAACAGCATAGTGATTTCTACGCTCTCTGTATTCTGTCTTATGGTAAAGAGCGGAACCATGGATCTCAACTTCACCGGTGGAGAAGTTACGCTGGAAGTTGGTCATATCATCCATTGCATTCCACAGACAGAACTCTACGTAAGAGAATACGGAAAAATTACGGGTTTCATTACACTCGTTCGTAAGGGAAAGTTTGCCGACCTCACAGGTCTCACCAACCGGGACAAAGGAGGTAAGTTCTGCAGTCAGTTTATTTTTACTTCCTTTAAATACGGAATAACCCATGCCGTGACGGCAGCTATAGGCATCCAGTTCCGTCTTTGACGGCATCCATCCTGGATTCCAGATCGTATCGCCATCTTTAATATAGTAGTAATGTCCGTTAGAATCGAGCGGTACATTATTATAGCGGTATCTGGTCAGGCGGAGTAACTTTGCATCTTTGTAGAAACTGTAGCCGCCGCAGGTGTTTGAGATCAGGGAAAAGAAGTTCTCGGAACCAAGGTAGTTGATCCATGGCAGTGGTGTTTTTGGGGATGTGATGACATATTCTTTGTTGGCGTCATCAAAATAACCGAATTTCATAATAAAATCCTCCATATACATAAATATTGATAAGTAGCAGTTTCGAAAACGATTAAGTTTTCATTTCTTAATAAAAAGTATATATTCAGAAAGAATAAAAATCAATATAAAACATTGAAAAACAGGCAAATATAGCAGATTAGACAAAAAAAACATACTTTTATGGATGAAAGCGACAATGGCTATTTTTTGATGAATAATTAAAGTATTTTACGAAAACGTATAAGAAGTAGATACAAAGTACTAAGATTACAGATAATTGGTCTAATATTTAATGTAAAAATACACAAAAACTAATGTAAAAAAGTGTAAAAAGCGACGAATCGCCAAAAACCAGTTGCAATTTGCTTATGGATGGCATATAGTAAAAGTACGAAAACGATTAAGCAATATTTCGGAAACAACATTTCGTTTTCGAAGAGAAGCTGGAGGTTTCCATGGTATCATTAAAAACGATTGCAGAGAAATGTGGAGTATCCACTGCCACTGTAAGCAAGGCTTTAAATGACCAGAGAGATATCAGCGAAGAGACAAAGAACCGTGTCAGAAAGACAGCAGAAGCACTTGGATATTTTCCTAATGCAGCGGCGAGAGCTCTAAAGACAAACCGTTCCTATAATATAGGAGTTCTTTTTGAAGAAGATGCGGGAAGCGGTTTGACACATGAGTATTTTTCGGGAGTACTGAATGGATTAAAAGTCCAGTCAGAGAAACAGGGATATGACATTACATTTATCAATACCTGTTTTGAAAATCGCAAGATGTCTTATTATGAACATTGCAGATACCGGAATTTTGAAGGAGTTGCAATTGTCTGTGCCGATTTCAATGACCCGGATGTCTTAGAACTGATGAACAGTGACCTGCCGGTTGTTACAATCGATTATGTACATCATAATTGTACGGCAGTCAGTTCCAATAATATTCAGGGCATTGAAGATCTTGTAAAATACATATACGGGCAGGGACATCGAAAAATTGCATATATTCATGGGCAGCAGGCTTCTTACGTTACGAAAGACCGGCTGGCAAGTTTTTACCGGACAGTTGATGAACTTGGTTTAAAGATTCCGGATGAATATATCCGGACAGCAGATTATCTGGAAACCAGGGAAGCAGCAAAGCAGACAAAGGAACTGCTCAATTTAGAAGATCCGCCAACCTGTATCATATATCCGGATGACACCTCTTTAATAGGAGGAAGGAATGTTATCATAGAGATGGGACTTCGGATTCCGAAGGATATTTCAATTGCAGGATATGACGGGACGAGGATGTCACAGTTATTACATCCACAGCTTACAACGATCAGACAGGACACAGAGCTGATCGGGAGCGAGGCAGCCAAGCGGCTGATAGGCACTATTGAGAAACCGAGAACAACTCTCGTAGAGAGAGTCGTTATAGAAGGAATCTTAGTTGCCGGTAAATCCGTTGGACGTATTTAAAAGTAGTTGCAGCTACATACGGACAGCATTTTTGCAGAAATGTATACGGAAGATAGGCATTTGATTCTGAACTATCTACTGAAAAGTAGCAAACAAACAATGGTCAAAAGACCACATATTAAGGAGGAGGGTTTTCCATGAAAAAGAAAATCGTTAGCACATTATTATGCACAGCAATGCTCGTAACCATGATGGCAGGATGCGGCGGCAGCAATGCAGCAAACACCAGCACAAACAGTGGCAGCAACGCAGCAGATACGAAGAGTGATGCAGCAGCAACCACAGATGAAGCCGCTCCGGCAACAGAAGCAGCAAGCGCTGATACAAGTTCAGATGCAAGTGCTTCTGATGAAGGAAAAGTACTTAACATCTACTGCTGGAATGAAGAGTTCAAGAGCCGTCTGACAGATCATTATCCAGGATATACAGAGGTGGATGCAACCACAGGTACGATCGGTGATGTAACTGTAAAATGGAACATTACACCAAATGATGACAATGCATATCAGAACAATCTGGATGCAACCTTATTAAAACAGGCAGATGCAGCAGCAGATGACAAGATCGATATCTTTCTGGTAGAAGCCGATTACGCATTAAAATATGTTGATACAGATTACACAATGGCAGTTACAGATCTTGGAATTACCGATGCTGATCTTTCCAAACAGTACCAGTACACCAAAGATGTTGTTACAGATTCCAACGGTGTATTAAAAGGTCTTTCCTGGCAGGGCTGCCCTGGCGTATTATTCTATAACAGAGATGCAGCAAAAGAAGTATTAGGTTCTGATGATCCTGCTGAAGTTCAGAATTACGTAAAAGACTGGGATACATTTAATGATACAGCAAAGAAAATGAAAGATGCCGGTTACACAATCACATCTTCCGCAAACGATACTTTCCGTGTATATTCTAATAACGTCACTTCAAAATGGGTTGTTGACGGCAAGATCAATATTGATGACAACATTATGAAATGGGTGGATGATTCCAAAGAACTTGTAGATGCAGGTGAGACAGGAACATACGAACTGTGGAGTGATGACTGGAAGAAAGGTTTCTATCCGGAAGGAAATGTATTCTGCTACTTTGGACCTGCATGGTTAGTAAACTTCTCAATGGCAGCAGATACAGAAGGCAGTATCGGTTACAATGGTGGCTGGGGCGCAACGGAAGGACCTCAGGGCTTCTTCTGGGGTGGTACATGGATCTGTGCAGCCAATGGAACTGATAACCAGAGCCTTGTAAAAGATATCATGCTTCAGATGACAACCAATGATGACGTTATGAAAGAGATCATCGAGAAAGATGATGACTTCGTAAACAATCAGGACGTAATTGCTGAGATGGCAGACAGCTCTTACTCAAGCAAGATCTTAGGCGGACAGAATCCACTTGGCATTTACAGCTCAGGTGTTTCCAAACTTGATTTAAGCAATCTTTCTTCTTATGATCAGGGATGTAACGAAGAGTTCCAGAATGCAATGAAGAACTACTTCGAGGGAACAGCTACTAAGGAAGAAGCATTAGATCTGTTCTACAAATCAGTTTTAGAGAAATATCCGGAATTGGCATATTAATCTCCATTCTTGCGCTGTTTTTAAGCGCATCACAAGTTTGTGCGAAGCACAAATCTTGCGTGTGAAAAATGTATTTTTCACACTAAGTTCTGTTACTATGAATGAAACTGCGCCTGCCAGATCGTAAGGAAGGCAGGTGCGGTTTATTATGTAAAACCATTAGCGCAAAGCTGACAGCATGTTTACACAGAAGAAAAGTGAGGGATGCTGTGAGCTCTGTGGATGAGAAAATGTACTCTGAAAAAGGAGGTTGGGCTGTTATGAAAAAAAGCAGTGGAAAGGTAGTAAAATACAATAAATGGGGATATATCTTTTTGATTCCTTTTATTGTAGTATATGTTGTTTTTCAGCTGATTCCATTGATCAGCACTATTTATAACAGTTTCTTCGAAAACTATATGTCAGGACTGACACAGGTCGGACCGAATTTTGTCGGACTTGCAAACTATAAAAAGCTTTTCTCGGATGGAGATATCTGGATTTATACCAAAAATACTCTGTTATTGTGGATCATGTGCTTCGCACCGCAGATTATTTTATCGCTTGTACTTGGGGCATGGTTTTCAGATGTGCGTCTCAGATTAAAAGGAACACGTTTCTTTAAAACGGTCGTATATCTTCCAAACCTGATCATGGCATCCGCATTTTCCATGTTGTTTTTTACCTTGTTCTCCGATGGAGGACCGATCAACTCAATGCTGATGCAGATCGGATTTATTGATACACCATATAAATTTTTATCAAATGCGGGAAGTGCAAGAGGACTGATCGCACTGATGAACTGCCTGATGTGGTTTGGTAATACAACGATCCTTCTGATGGCTGGTATGATGGGTATCGATACTTCTTTATTTGAGGCAGCAGAAGTCGATGGAGCAACTTCTTCCCAGGTATTCTGGCAGATCACGTTACCGCTGTTACGTCCGATCCTTGTATATGTGGTCATCACATCTCTGATCGGTGGTTTACAGTTATTCGATGTTCCGCAGATCTTAACCAATGGAACCGGTGATCCGATGCGTTCTACTATGACACTGATCATGTTCTTAAATAAACATCTCTACAGTAAGAACTATGGTATGGCTGGTGCATTGTCAGTTATTCTGTTTATCATTACAGGTATTTTAAGTTTGATCGTATTTAAGATTACCGGCAATGATAAGAGGAAGGGGTGAAACTCATGAATGAAAATCGTAATTTGAAAAAAGGCGTAGGTATTCATGCAAGAAGATTTATTGCATATGTTGTATTGGCGATTGTTTCTGTTTTGTGTTTATTCTGGTTTTATGTATTATTTATCAATGCGACCAGATCAAATGGTGAGATGCAGTCCGGTTTTACACTGGTTCCAAGCAGTCATTTGTGGGAAAACTGGAAGAACTTAAGAAATGGAACGCTTCCAGTTTGGAACGGTATGTTCAACAGTCTGATCGTTTCCTCACTCAGTGCAATACTCAGTGTATATTTTTCAACGATGACAGCTTATGCGATCCATGCGTATGATTTTAAACTGAAAAAATATATTTATCCATTTATTTTAATGGTTATGATGATCCCGACACAGGTAACTGCACTTGGATTTATCAAACTTGTATCTGGTATGCATTTAGAGGATTCCTTTATTCCTCTGATCGTGCCGACAATCGCAGCTCCGGTTACATTTTTCTATATGAAACAGTACATGGAAAGTACACTGCCGTTGTCACTGGTTGAGGCAGCGCGCATTGATGGATCTGGGGAGTTCCGTACATTTAACTCTATCGTAATGCCATTAATGAAGCCAGCGATCGCCGTACAGATGATCTTTACTTTTGTAAGCAGTTGGAATAATTAATGGCATTACGATAGAGTTAAATGTACGGAACTCCCCA
>OGMX01001358.1_pt1 | contig 10882 bp, 21 predicted proteins | sample 1573351 | NCBI WGS metagenome assembly OGMX01 (sample SAMEA2581926, study PRJEB24529) | metagenome | biome: Human gut stool | place: China | collected 2011 | reverse complement strand
GAAATTAGCACGAACCTTTCTGCGAAAGCCTCGCCGTTACCGCCCAGCCTGCAGTTTTTGTCTAAGAAATGTCATGTTGCTATTACTATTTACTGTTAAAGCATCCATTCCCGGTGAAAGCAGCTGCGCAGGCAAAAAAGAAAAACACGGCCGCCTAGTTCCACCAAAGTCACAGAGCGGCCGTTTTTTTCTTATTTATTACTATATCTTATTTATCTCTCCAGATAATGCGTCCCTTGGAAAGATCGTACGGGGACATCTCCATCGTCACCTTATCTCCCGGTAAGATTCTGATGTAGTTCATGCGGAGCTTTCCGCTGATGGTTGCAAGAACGATATGGCCGTTCTCCAGTTCTACCTTGAACATGGCGTTTGGCAGCTTCTCTGCAACGGTTCCCTCAATTTCAATTACGTCTGCTTTAGACATTTGCTCTACCTCCCGGCTGTTATATTTCTCTCTCTTTTTTCCAGTTCTTAATAAAGAGGCGGATCTCCTCGTCTACGGTAGGACGGCTGGACTCAATGGCTTCTGTAACCTTCTGGTCCCAGTAGCGGGTGGGCTGCACATGTTTCTTCTTTTTCTTCTTCGGTTTATCGAAGGGGCGCAGCCTGCCGTCTGACAGGTAAACATATTCCGGAGTTTCCTCTGTTATGATAAAAAAGCTGTCCTTGTCGTGTCCCGCAAGGGAACGGGCAAGGCTTCCGACTTTATATTCTGCCATGTTTCACCTCAAAAGTCAAGGCGGCGTCCTACAGCATAGATAGGATTTCCGGGCCGTCCTCGGTTATCAGGATTGTGTTCTCATAGTGGGCTGACAGAGAACCGTCCTCCGTCACGACCGTCCAGTCGTCGTCCATCCAGACCACGTCGTAGGAGCCTGCGTTAATCATGGGCTCAACGGCCAGCGTCATACCCGGAACCAGCTTGATGCCCTTGCGCTTCTGCGCAAAGTTCGGCACCTCCGGCTCCTCGTGCAGATGAGATCCGATACCGTGTCCCACCAGATCGCGGACAACACCGTATCCGAAGCTTTCTGCATAGGCCTGGATTGCGGAAGAGATATCATTGAGATGATTGCCAGCTTTGGCAAATTTAATTCCCTCAAAGAAGCTCTGTCTGGTAACTTCAATCAGTTTTTTGGCATCATCGTCGATCTCTCCGATGCCGTAAGTCCGGGCTGCGTCTGAGTGGTATCCTTTGTAGATCACTCCTGCATCCAGACTGACGATGTCTCCCTCGTCAATGATGTGATCCTTATGGGGAATCCCGTGGACCACCTCGTCGTTGACCGATACACAGATAGACGCCGGATACCCGTTATAATTTTTAAAGGACGGGGTACAGCCGTAGCTGCGGATAATCTCCTCGCCCAGCCTGTCGATCTCCAGCTCATTGTGGGTGATAGCCAGAATTCTGCCCGCTTCTCTCATCAGTTCAATTTCCCTTGGGGATTTAATGGTTACTGCCATAGTTTTCTGCTCCTGATTTCTTATCCTAAAATCGTCTCAATGCTGTTAAACACCTGGTCCATTTCCTGTGTGCCGTCTACTGTCGCCAGAATTCCTGTCTGCTCATAGTAGCCGATCAGAGGCTTTGTCTGCTCGTGGTACACGGCAAGACGCTTCTGAACTGTCTCAGGCTTATCGTCGTCTCTCAGCACCAGCTCTGAGCCGCACTTGTCGCAGACTCCGTCCTTCTTCGGCGGAGCAAACTGAATGTGATAGGTAGCCCCGCAGGTGATGCAGGCGCGGCGTCCGCCCATTCTCTTTACAATGTTTTCGTCCGGAACGTCTACGTTCAGGGCAAAGTCAATCTTCTGTCCTCTCTCTGCCAGAGCCTTCTCCAGGCTCTCAGCCTGCGGAATGGTTCTCGGGAATCCGTCCAGCACATAGCCGTTTCTGCAGTCGTCCTTCTGGATGCGGTCAAGAACCATGTTGATCGTCACCTCATCCGGAACTAACAGTCCCTGATCCATGAATTTCTTTGCCTGCTGTCCCAGATCTGTGCCTTCCTTAATATTGCTTCTGAAAATATCTCCTGTGGAAATATGCGGAATGCCGTGTTTTGCTGCAATCCTGTCGGCCTGTGTTCCTTTTCCCGCTCCCGGAGCGCCTAACATAATGATTTTCATAGATTGTACCTCCCGTATTCGCTTTTTCGGTGGATCCCCAAATCCCCCTTCACCCTTCTCTTTTGAAATAAAAGAAACGCCTTCCCGCGGAAGCAGTCAGCATAAAATATGCCTTCCTTCTCTCCCGCCCAGAAGGCGAATCATTTAGTCGTTCAAAAAGCCTCTGTAATTTCTCACCAGGAGCTGAGACTCTATTGCCTTAATTGTCTCCAGAATAACGCCCGCAATAATAATTAAGGACGTTCCTCCGAAGGACAGTCTGTTGATATTGAACAGACCGGACGCGATAATCGGAATCAGGCACACAATCACCAGACCGCAGGCGCCGATTAAGATAATGTAACTCAGAATACCTGACAGATAATCAGATGTAGGCTTTCCCGGACGAATGCCAGGGATAAAGCCGCCGGCTTTTTTCATATTGTTGGCAATCTCAAGAGGATTGAACGTAATGGATGTGTAGAAGTACGCAAACAGCACGATCAGTCCTACATAGATTAAAACTCCCACTGTGTAAATCGGAGCTTCCGGACGGAACCAGGAACTGGAGTTCAGGGTTCTTAAAATCTGCCCCGGAACAGAGAGAGGATCAACCTTCAGAAACTCAGAGATAATAACCGGGAAGCTCATCAGGGAGGAGGCAAAAATAACAGGAATACCGCCTGCCGTATTTACCTTTAACGGAATGTTTGCGGACTGGCCGCCAACCATCTTCCTGCCCTGCATCTTCTTAGAATACTGTACCGGAATCACTCTCTGTGCGTCCTGAAGAATGATAACAAATACTACGATAGCTGCGATAACAGCAACAATGATAACCAGAGATAACGCCGCTGCGCCGACAGGTCTTCCCTGCATGAATCTCTCGTAGAGAGAAATCATGTCGCTTGGAATCGTGGAAAGAATATTAAAGAGCAGGACTATAGAGATTCCGTTCCCTACGCCGTTTTCCGTAATACGCTCGCCAATCCACATAAGAACCGCGCTTCCTGCTGTCATGGTTGCAACAGTCACGATGACGTTCAACGCTGTGAAGTCAAGAAGCAGTCCCTGTCCTCCGAAGCCGATTGCCATAGCAGCTGACTGCATTAAGGCCAGTCCGACTGTCAGATAACGGGTATATTCCTGGATTTTCTTTCTTCCCTCTTCACCATCTCTCTGCATTTCTTCCAGCTTCGGAATCGCGATAGTCAGAAGCTGCATGATAATGGAAGATGTGATGTAGGGAGTAATGCTCAATGCGAACACTGACATGTTCGTAAGAGAACCGCCAGTGATCGAATTGAGGAAACCGAATGCATCATTGTTGTATCTTGCGAACAGTTCGTCGAAGAAACTCGTATTTGCCCCTGGAATAGGCATCTGTGATCCGATACGGAACACAATCAGCATCATAAAGGTATATACGAGCTTCTGTCTTACCTCCTTCACTCTGAAAGCGTTCTGGAGTGTTTTTAACATACTAGATCACCTCGCAGGTTCCGCCAACAGCCTCGATTTTGGCTTTTGCTCCTTCACTTACTGCATCTACTTTTACAGTGAGCTTCTTTGTGAGCTCGCCGTTTCCGAGAATCTTAACGCCGTCGCGCGGATTCTTAACGATACCTGCTTCGATTAATGTCTCTACTGTTACTACTGTGTCATTCTCAAATCTCTCAAGAGCGCTTACATTGATGCCAACAATTGTCTTGCTGTTTCTGTTTGTGAAGCCTCTCTTAGGAAGACGTCTGTATAAAGGCATCTGACCGCCTTCAAATCCCGGTCTTGTAGCTCCGGAACGTGCCTTCTGTCCTTTATGTCCCTTACCAGCAGTCTTACCGTTTCCTGAGCCATGGCCACGGCCTCTTCTGAAGCTGTCGCTGTGCTTAGAACCTACAGCTGGCTGTAAATTGGATAATTCCATGACTGCACCTCCTTACAAAATCTTAGTTCTCTTCTACTTTTACTAAGTGTCTAACACTCTGAATCATGCCTCTAACAGCGCTGTTGTCTGGCATCTCAACTGTCTTGTTGAGTTTCTTTAAGCCTAATGCCTCAACAGTTGCTCTCTGCTTCGGAACAGCACCGATAGGGGATTTTACTAATGTGATCTTTAATGTCTGTGCCATTTTTAATCTCCTCCTATTAGTTCAGAATCTCTTCTACAGATTTACCGCGGAGCTTTGCAACCTCTTCCGGAGTCTTTAATGCGCATAATCCTGCTAATGTAGCTAAAACAACGTTTGTCTTGTTGTTGGAACCTAAGGATTTTGTACGGATATTCTTATATCCTGCAAGCTCCAGTACGGAACGTGCCGGACCTCCGGCGATGATACCAGTACCTTCCGGAGCCTTCTTTAAAAGCACGTTAGCGCTTCCGAATTTTCCAAGGAAATCGTGTGGAATGCTGTTATTCTCATCAAATGGAACGGCAACGAGATTCTTAGCGGCAGCCTCTTTACCCTTGCGGATAGCTTCCGGAACCTCTGCAGCCTTTCCAAGGCCAGCGCCTACGTGGCCGTTCTTGTCACCAACTACTACTAATGCGGAGAATCTCATTGTACGTCCGCCCTTGACAGTCTTGGATACGCGTTTGATTGCCACTACCTTATCTTCTAACTCGAACTGGGTAGCATCAATGATTGTACGTTTCATCTGTATTGTTCTCCTTCCTACTAGAATTCCAGACCAGCCTCACGTGCTGCGTCTGCTAATGCCTGAACTTTACCCTGATAAATAAATCCGCCTCTGTCAAAGACAACTGTTTTGATACCCTTCTCTAACGCTCTCTTGGCGATTACAGTACCAACATATGCGGCAGCCTCTACGTTGTTTGTCTTAGTAAGCTCGGCCTTAACTGCCTTCTCTGCTGTGGAAGCAGAAACTAAAGTATTGCCAACTGTATCGTCAATGATCTGAGCATACATATGATTATTGCTTCTGAACACTGCTAAACGCGGTCTCTCGGCTGTGCCGGAAAAACGATTGCGTAATCTAGCGTGCTTTTTAACGCGAACTTCTGTTCTTGACTGTTTGCTAACCATCTTTACACTCTCCTTATTTATTTCTTACCTGTCTTACCAACTTTACGTCTGATTACCTCGTCAGCGTACTTGATTCCCTTGCCCTTGTACGGCTCAGGTCTTCTCTTGTCTCTGATCTCGGCAGCGTACTGGCCAACTTTCTCTTTGCTGATACCCTTTACGATGATCTTGTTCTGTCCCTCGAGAACTGTCTCAATTCCCTCTGGATCCTCCATCTCTACCGGGTGAGAATATCCAAGGCTTAATGTAAGCTTCTTTCCCTGCTTAGCAGCTCTGTAACCTACACCGTTTACCTCGAGAACCTTCTCATAACCCTCAGTTACGCCGTGAATCATGTTGTTGATTAAGGTTCTTGTAAGGCCGTGTAAAGATTTCATCTTCTTTAAATCGTTCGGTCTTGTAACGATGATATGTCCGTCCTCTTCCTTGATGGACATCTCAACTGGTAACTCTCTCTCAAGTGTTCCCTTTGGACCTTTTACAGTCACTAAATTGTTCTCTGCGATTGTAACAGTTACACCTGCTGGAATCGCAACTGGCATTCTTCCGATACGTGACATGCCTGTTTACCTCCTACTTAGATTTTCGGAGAAGCCAAGGCGGCTTCTCTGTTTTCAGTTATCTGTCTATTGATTGGATTACCAAACAAATGCGAGAACCTCGCCGCCTACGCCTAAGCGTCTTGCCTCTTTGTCAGTAATTACTCCCTGGTTTGTGGAAACGATAGCGATTCCAAGGCCGCCGAGTACCTTCGGCATATCCTCTGTGTTAGCGTAAACACGAAGACCTGGCTTGGAGATTCTCTTGATACCGGAGATGATCTTCTCGCTCTTATCTTTTCCGTACTTTAACTCGATGCGGATGGTGTTAAAACCGTTGTCCTCAACGATGTCGTACTTCTTGATGTATCCCTCTCTTACAAGAATGTCAGCGATAGCTAACTTCATCTTGGAAGCCGGAACGTCTACTGTATCATGTTTAGCAGTGTTTGCATTACGGATTCTTGTAAGCATATCTGCATTGTCATTTTGAGTTTGCCTCCTTATTCTCTCTTCTATAAAGTTCAGCCGCAGCTGGGCGGTGAACCCGGGAGAGCTTCCCGCTCGGGCGGGGCTTTCTCCCTGACTATATGGGATTGCTGGAGTGGAGGAAGCTGCAGAGTACATCTCTCCACACTTTCTCTGCCACTATACGTCCACTCGCCTAGGGCTCGGGACGGGCTTTCGCACTAGACTCGAAAATACCTCGTCAAGTGCTCAATGCCTACCAGCTTGCTTTCTTCACGCCCGGAATCTCGCCCTTGTATGCTAACTCACGGAAGCATACACGGCAGATGCCGTATTTTCTTAAGTATGCGTGTGGACGGCCACAAATTCTGCAGCGGTTGTACTCTCTTGTGGAGAATTTTGCCGGGCGCTGCTGTTTAATCTTCATTGAAGTCTTAGCCATGATAATCCTCCTAATTATTTCGCAAATGGCATGTTGAATAAAGTTAACAGTTCACGAGCTTCCTCGTCTGTCTTAGCGGTTGTAACGAAAATAACGTCCATACCTCTTACCTTATCAACCTTATCGTACTCGATCTCCGGGAAAATTAACTGCTCCTTGATACCAAGAGCGTAGTTTCCTCTTCCGTCAAATGCGTTAGGATTTACACCGCGGAAGTCACGAACTCGCGGCAGAGCCAGGTTGATTAAACGATCTGCAAACTCGTACATCTTCTCACCGCGAAGAGTAACCTTGCATCCGATAGCCATACCCTCTCTGATCTTGAAGTTAGCCACAGACTTCTTAGCCTTAGTTAAAACTGCCTTCTGTCCTGTGATGATTTCCATATCTCTTACTGCGGAGTCCAGAACCTTAGCGTTTTCCTTAGCCTCGCCAACACCCATGTTGACAACAATCTTATCTAACTTCGGCACTTCCATGATATTCTTGTATCCGAATTTCTTCATCATAGCGTCTACGATTTCGCTCTGATAAATCTCTTTTAATCTAGCCACTTTTGTTCCTCCTCTCCGTAATTAGTCGATTACCTTGCCGGTAGCCTTCGCAACGCGAACCTTCTTGCCATCAACAGTCTGGAAGCCAACTCTTGTAGCTTTTCCGTCAACAACAAGCATTACGTTGGAAATATCAACCGGGCCTTCCTGATGAACGATGCCGCCCTGCTGGTTCTGAGCGCTTGGCTTTGTGTGCTTAGTAACCATGTTGCAGCCCTCAACCAGAACTTTACCGCCCTTAACGCTCAGGACTTTACCGGTTTTGTCTTTATCTTTACCTGCGATAACCTTTACCAGGTCGTCTTTTTTAATTTTCTGCACAGCCAATACCTCCTTACAGTACTTCTGGAGCCAGAGATACGATCTTCATGAACTGTTTCTCACGAAGCTCTCTTGCGACCGGCCCAAAAATACGGGTTCCTCTTGGGTTCTTGTCATCTTTGATAATTACTGCTGCGTTCTCATCGAATTTGATATAGGAACCGTTACTGCGGCGAGCGCCTTTCACGGAACGTACGACAACGGCCTTAACTACGTCGCCTTTTTTTACAACACCGCCTGGTGTTGCATCTTTAACGGAAGCGACGATAATGTCACCGATATTAGCATATCTTCTTGTAGATCCGCCCATAACACGAATGCAAAGAAGCTCCTTCGCACCTGTATTATCAGCAACCTTTAATCTGGATTCCTGCTGAATCATGCCGAATACTCCTTTCTGATTAAACTATCTTGCCTTCTCGATAATCTCAACAAGTCTCCATCTCTTGTCCTTGGATAAAGGTCTTGTCTCCATCACTTTAACAGTATCACCGATTCCGCACTGATTCTCCTCATCATGCGCCTTTAATTTATATGTCCTCTTAACGATCTTGCCGTATAAAGGATGCTTTACGTGGTCCTCGATAGCAACAACGATTGTCTTGTCCATCTTATCGCTTACTACCTTGCCAGTACGTGTTTTTCTTAAATTTCTTTCCACGGTAGAGATTCTCCTTTCGATTATTCTCTCTATGCCTCAAAATGCAGATTAAGCTAACTTGGACTTCTCTGTAATAACAGTCTGAATCCTGGCGATGTTCCTGCGAACTTCCTTAATTCTGCTTGTATTATCTAACTGGTTGGTTGCATTCTGGAATCTTAAGTTGAAAAGTTCCTTCTTAGCAGCTACTAATTCTTCATTTAATTCTGCAGCTGATTTTGCCTTTAAATCTTCTACAAACTTATTAATTTTCACTGTTATCACCGCCTTCTAAATCTGCCTTAGAAGCAATTTTGCACTTGCATGGAAGTTTGTGCATTGCAAGACGTAATGCTTCTCTCGCTGTTTCCTCTGGTACTCCCGCGATCTCAAATAATACGCGGCCTGGCTTTACTACTGCTACCCAGTATTCAAGAGCGCCCTTACCGGAACCCATTCGAGTCTCAGCCGGCTTCGCAGTTACTGGCTTATCTGGGAAAATCTTGATCCAAACCTTACCGCCACGCTTGATGTAACGTGTCATGGCAATACGGGCTGCCTCAATCTGGTTGCTTCTAATCCAACATGGCTCTGTAGCGACTAAACCGAACTCACCGTAGCAAATTACATTTCCTCTTGTAGCTTTTCCTCTCATGGAGCCACGGAACTGTTTACGACGCTTAACTCTCTTAGGCATTAACATTATTTATCGCTCCCTTCCTTATTTCCTTTCACAGGAAGAACCTCGCCCTTGTAAATCCAAACCTTAACGCCTGTCTTGCCGTAGGTTGTGGTTGCTTCGGCGAAACCATAGTCAATATCTGCTCTTAATGTCTGAAGCGGGATTGTGCCCTCGCTGTAGAACTCTGTACGGGCCATATCTGCTCCGCCAAGACGTCCTGCAACGGCTGCCTTGATACCCTTAACTCCAGCCTTCATGCTTCTGCCCATAGCGGACTTCATAGCACGACGGAAGGAAACACGATTCTCAAGCTGCTGTGCGATGTTCTCTGCAACAAGCTGAGCGTCTCTGTCTGGTCTCTTGATTTCCTTGATGTCGATAAATACCTTCTTGTCAGTAAGCTTCTGAACCTCAGCCTTTACCTTCTCAATCTCGGAACCGCCGCGGCCGATTACAACGCCTGGCTTAGCTGTGTAGATAATGATCTTTACTCTATCAGATGCGCGCTCGATTTCAATCTTGGAAACGCCGGCGCTGTATAATTTCTTCTTAAGGTATGTTCTGATCTTGTGATCCTCAACCAGATTGTCAGCAAAATCAGCTTCAGCATACCATCTGGAGTCCCAGTCTTTAATAACACCGACTCTTAAGCCGTGTGGATTAACTTTCTGTCCCATATTTGCCTCCTTAATTATCTCTCGTCAAGCACTACAGTGATGTGGCTCATTCTCTTCTCGATTCTGTAAGCTCTTCCCTGTGCTCTCGGTTTAACTCTCTTCATTGTCGGTCCCTTGTTAGCGTAGCACTCTGCTACATACAGGTTCTCAACATTCATCTGGTTGTTATTCTCAGCGTTTGCGGTTGCTGACTCTAACAGTTTCTTTATTAAAGTAGAAGCATATCTGGGATTGTAAGTTACAATACCAAGTGCTGTCTGCACGTCCTTGCCTCTGATGGCATCTAATACGAAGCATGCTTTCTGAACGGATACTCTAGCGTAAGATAACTTTGCGGATGGTCTTGTATCCTTGTTAGCATTTCTTTCTCTCTTAATCTGGGATCTATGTCCTCTAGCCATTTGTAAAACCTCCTTTCAAAGCTTAAGTCTATCGACGGGACTTCTTCTCGTCCTTGCCGTGGCCTCTGTAAGTTCTTGTAGCAACGAACTCGCCGAGCTTGTGTCCTACCATATCCTCTGTTACGTATACCGGAACATGTTTTCTTCCGTCATGAACTGCGATTGTGTGTCCTACCATCTGTGGGAAGATAGTGGAACGGCGGGACCAGGTCTTGATAACCTGTTTCTGTCCTGCCTCGTTCATAGCGTCTACCTTCTTCAGTAAGCTAGCGTCTGCAAATGGTCCTTTTTTAAGTGAACGAGCCATTTAATTACCTCCTATCGAACGATTACTTGTTAGCGTTTCGTCTTCTTACGATTAACTTGTTGGACTGTTTGTGTTTCTTTCTTGTCTTAAGACCAAGAGCTGGCTTGCCCCAAGGTGTGCATGGACCTGGACGACCGATACCAGTCTTACCCTCACCACCACCGTGCGGATGGTCATTCGGGTTCATAACGGAACCGCGGACTGTAGGTCTGATACCCATGTGACGCTTTCTACCAGCCTTACCAATGTTAATCAGGTTGTGATCTCCGTTTCCTACAACGCCGATAGTAGCGCGGCAGATAATCGGAACCATTCTCATCTCACCGGAAGGTAATCTTAATGTGGCGTACTTGCCCTCTTTAGCCATTAACTGAGCGGAGTTACCAGCGGAACGAACCAGCTGTCCACCCTTTCCTGGATAGAGCTCGATGTTGTGAATCTGAGCACCAACCGGAATCTCGGAAAGCGGTAAGCAGTTTCCTACCTTCGCCTCAGCGTCCGGACCGGACATAACCTTTGTTCCAACTGTCAGTCCCTGTGGTGCCAGGATGTATGCCTTCTCGCCGTCTGCGTAGCAGATTAAAGCGATGTTTGCTGTTCTGTTCGGATCGTACTCGATACCGATAACGGTTGCCGGGATACCATCCTTCTTATTTCTCTTGAAATCGATGATTCTGTATTTTCTTCTGGAGCCGC
>OGMX01001342.1_pt1 | contig 10983 bp, 10 predicted proteins | sample 1573351 | NCBI WGS metagenome assembly OGMX01 (sample SAMEA2581926, study PRJEB24529) | metagenome | biome: Human gut stool | place: China | collected 2011 | reverse complement strand
GTGGGGGAGGAGGAGAGCCGCCTGATGATGGATATTCTCAGGAGGCAGCAGCAGGGAGGACGCCTTCAGCTGTATCTGCCCGAGGAGATAGAGACTGCCCATAAGTGCGGAGATCTGGACGCCCTGGAAAACGACGGAGGAATCATATTCCTGCCGGGACGCCCGTACATTCTCACCGTTCTGACCAGTGAAATGGAGAGCAATAAGGAGGGACGGGAAGTGATAGGACACATTTCCCGGATAGTCTTCGATGCCTTTCCTTGACAGAAAAAGGAAGGCTGTCTTATAATAGCTCTGTCTGGATGCCCTGAGAGGGAAGTATATCTCAGGGCATCTTTGCGGATTAGAGCTGGAAGAAGGAGAAGATGGGTGAGGGATATGAAGGATGAGACCATATATGTAACAGGAGAGTCGAGAACCAGCGTGGAAAACGCCATCACAAAGACGTACGGAGCTTTTTATGTGGCCTTTGAAATCAACGGACGGACCGGGGAGATTGTGGAGGCGGACTGCTCCGGAACCCTGGAGCTGACCAGAAGCTTCGTAAGGCGCATGTTTGTGGGGAAGAGAATATTGGAGGACGATCAGAAAATCGAGGAGGAGATCAGAAGAAGATACTTCGGATCCTCGGTGAAGGCCCTGCTGGTAGCCTACCGCGACGCGAGAAAACGTTTTAGCCAGATCCAGGAAAGAGGACAGATTTGACAGACCTCCCGGAACATGGTATGATGTAGTAGAAAAATCTGTTTCAGGGCGAGGCGAAATTCCTCACTGGCGGTGATAAGCGTATGCTGCGAGTCCGCGAGCTCTGCGCGTCAGGGCAGAATGGGTGGGAACCCCATACCAACGGTATAGTCCGGATGAAAGAAACAAAAATACAGATCTGTATTTTTTTAGTCTTGAAATTTATTTTCAAGGCTTTTTTTACTTTTATGGGCTGAGAGCAGAACAGAAAACACAGCTTCATAAGGTAAAATGCTCCGCAGAATCAGATTCTTCATGTTTAATACACAATTACGTTCAGTAGGAGGAATGTGAAGATGAGCAAGACAGCAGCTAGTTACCCGCAGACAGGAAGAGCACAGACTCTGCGCCTGGTGAAGATGAGTTCCATGGTAGCCATTTCGATTGTACTGGTGTACCTGATCCACTTCCCGATTTTTCCGGCAGTGGAGTACGATCCGGCGGATATTTCGATTTTGATCGGAACCTTTGCCTTCGGACCGGCGGCAGGCGTTCTGCTGACTCTGGTCACGTCGGTGATTCAGGGAGTGACCGTCAGCGCAGGCAGCGGACTGTACGGAATTATTATGCACCTTCTGGCAACCGGAACACTGGTGGTGATTTCAGGAAGCGTGTACCACATCAGAAAGACCAGGACTTCGGCGGTAATAGGTCTCGTTTTCGGAATGATGGGCATGGCGGCCGTGATGCTTGGAGCCAACCTGATTATCACGCCGCTGTTTATGGGCGTGTCCAGAGAGATGGTCTGGGATCTGATGCCCTTTATCGTGGGCTTTAACCTGATAAAGGCCGGAATCAACGGAGCCGTGACCTTTCTTCTGTATAAGAGGATTTCGGGATTTTTGAAGAAATAAAGAGGAGATAATAGGAAGAGGGAATGTTTTTACGCTCCACTGGAAGTCGCTGAAAACATTCCCTCTTCCTTTATGTATGGGAAGGCTGCTGGAAAATTTCTTCTTCTCTCTTTGTGTTTGGATGGAAGCCGCTGAAAAGTGCATAGAGACCTAATGGCTTTCCAGCAGAATATCGGATAGATATTTAATTTCAGCATCGGGAATATCAATGCCATAGGCAGTTTCCAGTTCGCTGAACGATGATTTAATATTTTGTATAGCCGTCTGTTCAGTTTGAATAAAATATTCTAAATTGCCGCAGGTAGTAATCGGTTCTTTTCGGATTAGACGTTCTACCAGACAGCTAATATGAAAATATAGACAATAGCGTATGCGGTTTGAAAGAGAGTGCTCTGTTATCTGTTCATAGTAATCAAGACAATTTGAGATATTAATTAAAAGCCGACTGCCGTCCAGAATAGTGATATTGCCTATCAAGCGATCTAGAGACAAATTTCTGACGAGATTTTTTACAATATCAGCAATTTGCTCTGGTTCTGCCACAGAGGAAAAGATCGAGTAGATCTTAGGTTCGGCATATTCTGCTGTTAATTCGTGCAGATAGATAAAAGGAACACCGGATATACAGGGATTCATGACTCCAATAACTCCGATAGGCTCATACTGCTTTAAAAGAAGGAGCTTCTCCTCCTCCAGCTTGATTTGATCATAAGGCATATCGATAACTCTTAGAGGCACTGTCTGAGGGATGCTTTGGTTTAAAATATTTTTAAGCTTTTTTGAAACTCCGCCGGTAGGACAGACTGCTAAAAGAATTTTCTCCCGTTGTTTCGGCTGATGAATATAGCAGGGAAAGCTGTATTGTGGAGTAAGGGTTTCAAAAAAATGGCTGTTATGGCAAAGGAGAGCTTTTCCAAAGGATGAGACTGTGTTTACAGACGTACAGCCTACAAGTATAAAAGGAATTTGCAGCTGCTGGATCAAAGAAAGCCGTAGTTCTTCCAGAGATATCAAGTCGGAAAAGATTATGATCCCACTTTGAATTTGAAAATAATCTATGTAAGCTCCCAGTCTGGCGGCATGCTGTTCGGTAGTTTCAGTCAAAGAAACACCAATTCCTGTGAATAATTCGATTTTCTTGAAAATCAGTTTCGCTGCCATGTTCAAAGGAAGCAGAAGCGATCACAGGCTCTGGAAGGTCGCTGATTTTAACACAGATGCACTCATTGCTTCGGCTGTGGGAATAAGCTTTAGCGCAGGTATATTTAACAACACTGAGAAGCCCTCCCGCATTTCCTTTAAAGGCAGAGCTTAAAAGCAGGCTGATAACCTGCCGGGAGATAAGGACGCGCTTTTTTAATACCTTGCTTTCACGATAAAAAAAGAGGGAAAGCAGCTGGAGCTTTTCTTCTTTTCCGCGGTCTTCCAGAGAGGGAAGCGTCACAATCACAGGAATTCTTCTAATAAAAGTGTCTAAAAAGGAAGAGTGTATGTCCTCAGTAGTCGCCATAATAATTCTGACATTGGCTTTTTGCCAGACTGCATTTTCACCAACTTTTCGAAATATTCCTTTATCAAGGAAAATAAATAATTTTTCTTGATTTTCAAAATTTAATCTGTGGACCTCATCTAAAAACAGGATACCTCCATCGGACGCGGCCAGAATGCCTTTTGTATCGCAGACAGCTCCGGTAAAAGCACCCTTACTGTGCCCGAAAAGATTGCTTGAAAGAAGTTCAGGGTTATTGGCATATTGAGCACAGTTAAAGATATTAAAAGGCGCATCTGGGGCAAGTATATGATTGTGAATGGCAAATTGATGCATAAGCCCAGCCAGATAGCTTTTTCCAGAACCTGAAGGTCCGTGGAGCAGAATGGGAAGGCTGTTGTCAGGATACAGAATAGAGCTGGACATCTGTTCAATCGGACGTTTTAGGCTTCCGTTATATCCTACGATATTTTGGAAGATATCTTCATGGATTTGGATATTTTGATTTTCTTCACTTAAAAGCTCCTGAATACTAGAGTAGGACTGTTTGCTCAGATAGAAAAAACGTTTGATAAATTCTTCACGATGCAAAAAAAGAACCGGGCGCGTATTGATTTTTACCAGGTCCTTTGAAGCAGCTTCATTTAAATATTGGCTGACGGTATTTCTCTTTATCTTAAATTTATCTGCAATATACTGTGAGTTCAGATTTTTAAATAAATAGTCCAGATCCTTTTCTTTTGTTACGTTTTTGACATAATCAAGAATAATTTCTTTCAATATAACCACTCCTTGAATACATATAACAGGAAGAAACTGCCCGGCTGCGTTACAGCCAGTTCGGTCCCTTCCTGTTTGTGCTGTTTTACATTTTGCGTTTCACTTACCAGGCGTAAGCTTCCGAGGCCTCTCCTCCTGGTCCGGGAAAGATGCGATCCAGTTCTTTCAGTACATCGTCTGACAGTTTAATTTCAGCAGCATGGAGAGCAGATTCAAGCTGTCTGTCAGTTCTGGGACCGATAATAGGAGCTGTCACACCTGGATTGCGCAGAAGCCAGGCCAGGGCAACGTCTGCCTGTGATTCTCCAATATCTGTACAAAGAGATTCATACTGCAGTAACTGCTGTTTCTGCGCTTCCGAAAGATGAGCGGCAAATTCTTCGGCTCCCCTGCTGCCTGCATGGCGGTTCATCATTGTGCCGCTTAGATATCCGCCATGAAGTGGGCTCCATGGAAGGAATGCGATCCCCAGTTCTTTTGCGGCGGGAAGAACCTCCAACTCAGGAAGGCGGTTTACAAGGTTATACTTGTCCTGCTCACTGACCAGTCCGAGAAAATTTCTTTTTTCTGCTTCATACTGTGCTGTGACCAGATGACGGGCGGCAAAGTTGCAGGAACCGGTATACAGAATTTTTCCTTGATTTGCCAGCCGCTCAAAAGCAGGCCATATTTCTGCCCAGGGAGCATGGCGCTCGATATGATGCATCTGGTAGATGTCAATGTGATCCGTCTGAAGCCGCTTTAAAGAACCGTCGATGTGGCGGCTTATTTTGTAAGCTGAATTGCCGTCGCCATTCGGACCTTCGGGATCCTTCATGTTGCAGTAGACTTTGGTAGCCAGTATGACCCGTTCTCTGCGCTGTCCGCCCTGAGCAAACCATCGTCCAAGGATTTCCTCCGTCCATCGAGGTAACTGCAGACGGACCGAAATAATTGATCAAAGTAACTGGAATAATACCAAAAATACTCCAGAATCCGGTGGCATATCCCAGATGAATCCTCCGGAGCTTGGCAGCGTTTCCTTCTTCAGCAGCTTTGTCGCACCGGCTGGCGGCAAAGGATGAAAAAACCTTGGAGAGGTTAATCGTGAGAGTACCTAAAAGCCCAAATGGAATCGCCATGCTGACAGCAAGTTCCGGACTCATACCGGAAGCTACAGCTAACGGAATAATGATACAGCTGCCAAGACTTTTATCTACAGTGGCTACGCCGCCTAAACCAGTGATAAGACCTAAATAAACAGTCTGGACATATGCTCCGACAATGACGGCCGAGGTTACGTCTCCCATGATAAATCCGATGATAACAGAGAGAAACATAGGTGTGCAGCTGGCTTCCAGCCAAGAGGTATAGAATGGATTCCATCTGCAGAAAAAATACAGAATACCAATTAGTAAAGATTGCAGAAACATCTGCCGCCCTCCTTTCGTTTATGCCCAGGTCTCTACATCAATCTTTTTTTCAGTAGGAACTGATTGTGCATATACCATTACTCCTCCCCTGCGCATTTCCAAAAGCTCAGGCATATGTTCTTCGCTGAGGCGGCTGGAGCGGTGAAGGATTTTTGTCTTTTTCTGAGGTGTTAGGTTGCCAATCGGCAGGCTCTCCATAGGGAATCCCTGCTTCCAAAGGCGATACGCGGTCGTCACATCTTTAATTAGAACAAGCAGTTTTGCGTCTGGCATCTGCCCGTTTTTATACTGGCTGACAGCATCATCCACCGAGTGAATCGTTACTCCGAGGGAGTCGGGAACGGCCATTAAATAGACATCTTTCATGAATGGATCGGAAGCCACTTGATCATCTACCACATAGATGTGATTGATTCCTCCTGTTTTAGACCACATAGTCATTACCTGTCCGTGAATGAGACGGCTGTCCATTCTTGATAAAATAATTTCATTCATAATGGTCTCCTTTCTCCATTAAGGCATCAAAGAAACGCGGTAATTGCCAGGCGTCTCAGCTAATTCAAAGGCTTTTTCGTAATCCTAAGGGGAACGCGATGCGAAATCAGCTGTGCTGTTTTTACAGTTCCGTGGTTCAGATACTGGCTGGCCAGACAGTAATCTCCCACATTCGCGCCTCCTGTGCCAATGAGATGCCAGTTTCCATAGTGAATCTTATTTACGTCAAGATCTAAAGATGGGGACGGATATCCGGCTGCAAAGAATAAAACTTTTCCTCCGCGTCTGACCAGTGAAAATGCCTGGTCTACTGCAGGCTGATTTCCTACTGCCATAACCACATGATCTACACCCTGATGAAAACTGAAGCGATCAGCAAAAGCTGTAATATCTTCTTTTGCAGGATTGACAACATCAAATCCCAGAGAAGAGGCGACTCTGATTCTGTTTTCATTTACTTCGCTGATAAATACCCGGCATCCGAATGCGCGGGCTACCTGGGCGTTCAGCATTCCCATATTACCGGCGCCAATCACAAGCATAGTGTCATCCGGCTGAACATTCATTTTGCGGATACCATGTACTGCTGTTGCCAGAGGTTCTAAGTAGGAAGCTTCTTCAAAAGGAAGGGAATCTTCCATTTTTCCGATCACAAGTTCAGCGCTTTTAATCAGTTCACTGCCAAAAAATCCATGGGTAAGGACTAAAATTTTAGGAAATGTCTGTTCTTGCTTCACTTCATTCTTAATAAAAACCACTCCCTCCAAAAATAAGTTAGATTGCCTGATAGCGTATCAGACATACGGCCTGCCTTCTGCATATATGCTTTTGTCTATAAATAAAAGTATAAAGGATGCCATGAAGATGAAAAAACAAAAGTATCATAAGTAATAATTGATATTTACAGGTTTCGTTATGTGAAATAACCGATATTTCAGAAAAATCAAAGAAAAAAGAATGATGCTTCGACACTGTTTTGTCATGTTTCGACACTAATAACCTGTTACTTGGTGATAAAATCACAGATAATTCCCGCCAGTTCCTGTATAATAAAATCAATCTTAAGAAAAGCTAATTCATAAGTCCTGGAAAACATGAAACGAGAGTGTGGCAAGGCAGAAAGGAATAAATATGAGTATAGAAAAAACAGACGGAAGAGGTTTATTATCAGGTGTTTACAGCAGAACTAATAGGGAGATTACACGGGAACAGTTGATTTCTGGGCACCGTGGTGCGCGCCGTGCAGAATGCAGCTGCCGATTGTGAAGCAGATGGCAGAGGATGGATACCGGGTGGGAACGGTGAACGTCAGCGAGCAGATGGAGCTGGCAGGACGCCTGGGGGTTATGAACATTCCGACGCTGATTGTATTTAAGGATGGAAAGGAATACCAGAGGTTTGTGGGACTTCAATCACGTCAGACGCTGGAATATGCTATGGAGAGATAGGAAAAGGTGTACAGAATCAGTATTCAAAAGGAGCGGGCCGAAAAACAGAACGGTTCGCTCCTTTTGATAGTTCTATGAAAAATGGGAAGCTGCTTATAATTTTAGCTAAAACAGCTGTCTATATTCTGCCTTTCATAAGCCTTGATTTTTAATTTGTCCTGGTACATTTGCTCGTCGGCACGCTTTTGGGTATCTGCAATCGTATGATCGCGTGATTTGTCAAACTGGGCAACGCCGATAGCCAGGGCCACAGGAATTTTCAATTCTGAGCCATATTTGCAGAATTCTTTTTTTGCTTTCAGAAGCAGAGGCATTGGATCTGGCTGATCTTCCATCAGCAGAATAAATTCATCTCCTCCATAACGGTAAGCGGTTGTTTTGCGGTTTTCCAGTTTATGAAGAATTTTAGCGGCATGAATAATACAAGCGTCTCCAACATCGTGTCCCAGCTGATCGTTGGCAAGCTTTAAATTATTCAGATCAACTACCACAACAGTGAGCTGGCTTAAGGTTTTTTGTGAAGTCCAGTTATCCCGGTCAACCTCATAGGCGTTCCTATTTTTTAGATTGGTCATAAAATCTGTATTGGACATATCTCTGTACAGAGGGTTGGAAATCCGCCGGAAAATTACAAGCGATATAAAAATGGAAATTCCGCAAAAGAACAGGCAGGAAACAAAGATGGCTTTTGACAGCTGATCAATAGCTGCAGCCTCCACATCGGCTGCGATTTCGATTCCAAGTGCGCCTACGACTTTTCCCTGCCCATTGTGAAGAGGGTAGTAGGCAATGAAAATATTTCCCCAGCCAGTGTCGAGAATTTTGTCTGGAAGCACGGTTTTTCCGCTTAAAGCTTCATGCAGTTCCTGCTGAATTTCTGGTTCAATCAAGTCACCAGGATAGCGGAAGTCCACAGCACTTTCGGATAATCCGTCCACAACATAGATCAGCTCTCCCTGTGCGCTTTCCTTTGCGGTATAGAAGTACCGGAGATCGCCAAGTTCCCGTACATTTTCCAAAATTTTCTTAAGATCCTGGTAACTCTTTTTGTTCATATCTTCTTTTGTATTGATTTCCCAAAATGCTTCTGGCGTCAGTTCGTGTTCCACATAGTTGTGCATATTTTCTACGCGATGCGTAAGACTGTCTAAAATAGAATAATAGTAAATATGGCTGCTGCTTAAAAAAATGGAAATTCCAAATAAAACCAGAAGAATACTTAGAAGCAGAGACACCTGCCAGTCTACACGTGAAAAGCGTTTTCTTTTCATTTTACTCTCCCTGATTTTTATTCTAATATGCTGACATTTTAATGGGCTGCGGTGATGTGTCACCTCATTCTTTTACAGTATTATACTGAAAAAAATTAAAATGGCAAGAGTAAAATTTAAAGAATAGACACAGTGAAAGCAATTAGGAAAATTTGGGTGTTATGGTATGCGGATAATCGTGTGTTTTTAGGAATACAAGCCACATTTTGAAAGATTTTATAGAGAAATTTAAGTTATAATGATAGAATAAAAATAGCCAGCTCCCAAATTGTGGCCAGGGAGCGGGCACAGCGTCAGTGAAAAAGAATGAAGATTCTGAAAGAAGGAAAAGGATTGATACATTTAGAAGAAGAACGAAAAATTTACATGAGGACAATTCAGTTTTTGGACGAAAGTACAGATGATTATCTTTACTTATATGATCTGATAAATAAGAAACTATATTTTACAGATAAGATATGCGAGAAGTATAGTATTCCATCAGGAATGGAAGGAATACCGATAGAATCGTGGATCCGTATCGTGTATCCCAAGGATCAGAAAAAACTGGAAGAAAGCCTTAATGATATTCAGATAGGATGCAGTGAAAACCATGATATGGAATACCGCCTTATGAATTGGGAAGGGAAAAAAGTCTGGATTTATTGTCGCGGAACAGTATTGAAAGATCGAACAGACCTTCCGGTATTTCTGATGGGAAGCATTTCAGAACAGGCTATGCGGCATAAGATAGACGCGCTCACCGGATTTTGGAATTTTGAAAAGTTTTCCGAGGATATGAGAAAGAGCCTAAAAGAAAAAAACGGATATTTTATGTCTCTGGGCATCGACAACTTTCGGGATATTAATGTGAAGAACGGAAGAAGTTTTGGAAACCGGCTTTTGAAAAAAATTGCAGATTTACTGGAGAACTATGCAGATGAAGATATGATACTGTATCGGCTGGACGGGGATCAGTTTGCTGTAGATTTCGTAGAGAAAACGGAAAAAGATGTGCGAGCCTTTTACCAGAGGGTTAAGGAATAATTGACAAGCTTTTGTACACTTTCAGCAGGAGTTGTCGCCTATACCCGGGGCGACAATTTAGAACGAGGAAATATTTATCAGTATGCAGATAATGCGCTGGAGCGGGCAAAAAGAGAAGGGAAAAATAAGATGCTGTTCTTCTCTGAGAAGACATACCAGAAGCGTCTGGATAAAATAGAACTTCAGGATGAGCTTCGTGAGGCAGTTATGAAAAATTATCAGGGATTTTATCTTTGCTATCAGCCTCAGATTAGCGGAAGCAGGTTTGAAATTTATGGTGCGGAAGCTCTTTTGCGTTTTGAATCGCCATCCAGGGGAATTGTAAGTCCAGCTGAATTTATTCCTCTTCTTGAGCAAAGCAGGTTGATCTGCCAGGTAGGGGAGTGGGCTTTTCGCGAGGCGGCCAGACAGTGTGTGAAATGGAGAAAAAAGAAGCCGGATTTTCACATTAATGTAAATATTTCCTATGTGCAGCTGAGACAGGATGATATTGCCTTAAAAGCGATCGAAATTCTCAGGGACACAGGGCTTCCGGGGAGCGCGCTGACCTTGGAAGTGACAGAAAGCATGCAGCTCCAGGATTACAGCTATTTTAATAAGATTTTTTATGAATGGAAACGGCATGGAATTAAGATTGCTATCGACGATTTCGGAACAGGATATTCCAGTTTAAGCTATTTAAAGAGTATCGATATTGACGAGATAAAAATAGACAGATGTTTTGTCAGCAGAATTCAGTATAATGCATACAATTACCGTTTGCTCAGCAATATGATTGAGCTTGCCCACAACGCTCAGATCCAGGTGTGCTGCGAGGGGGTGGAGACGGAGGAGGAGCTGGCTGCGCTGCAGGAGCTTAGAACAGACATATTGCAGGGATTTTTATTTGCAAAACCATATAGAGCAGAAGAGATTGAAAAAATTTATTTTGAAGAAGAGTCTGAGGAGTACCAATTCCGAATAAAGAAAGAGGATAAGTTCAGGCAGCTCAATTCTAAAGAAAGCACAGCAATGCTCCAGGAGCTGTGCAAAGATGAGATTGTCAATATTGTGGAAAGCATGGATGAAATCATATATGTGAGCGATATGGATACGAGAGAGCTGTATTATATGAACACTGCAGGGCGGAAGATGACAGGAATCTATAATTACAAAGGCCAGAAATGTTACAAGGTTCTTCAGGGCAGGGACAAACCGTGTGAAGACTGTCTGTGCAGAAAGCTCGATAGGAAGGGGTTTCAAGTATGGGAAAGAAATAGTGAATTTCTGAAACAGCATTTTATTGTAAAAGGTAAATTAATTCCATGGTTTGGAAAAATGGCGCGTTTGGAGATTGCGGCAGTGAAAGAGGAGTAAGGCGTAACGTCTTACTCCTCCACCCGGTCCAGGGATTTCCAGCCGAACCGGAAAATGGAGATAATCATGGAAAGCTCTGTGACGACCTCGTCCAGGATACCGGCCAGG
>OGMX01001334.1_pt1 | contig 11042 bp, 10 predicted proteins | sample 1573351 | NCBI WGS metagenome assembly OGMX01 (sample SAMEA2581926, study PRJEB24529) | metagenome | biome: Human gut stool | place: China | collected 2011 | reverse complement strand
AGTATGGCATCGCAAGAAGGCTCGGCAGATTTGCGTCATCCATCACAAGATACTGGCCAAAACCATCTACCTCATATGCGTAGTATTCCGTCTTCTGTGCCGGAAGAATGGCAAGTGTCTCGATCGCATTTCTCACTTCCTCTGAGAAAGCATCTGCCTCTTCTGCCAGTTTCTCATCATGGTAGATCTCACGGGCGATCTCTGCAATATTTCCAAGGATCACAGAAGCTAACATATTTGACGGGATCAGATATCCATAGACACAGGCATCATCACTCGGACGGAAACCGGACCAGATCAGTCCGACATTGCTTTTTACCAGCGCACCTTTTCCGTCCCTTGAGAGGGTATCGGTAAAACTGCAGTTTTCTCTTTCAAATGTATACGGGGAGGCATTTTCATGATCCTGTTCCGTGCGGAATACGCGGATCACGGTTTTTGCGGCTTCTAACCATTCTCCGGTAAACTGCTCCGTACATCCTGTATTCTTCCAGAGCAGATAGGAAAGCTGCACCGGATAGCATAAGGAATCGATCTCATATTTCCGCTCCCACAGCTCCGGTTTCATATCCGTCTTGTCATGATCCCAGCACTGTCCGTCGCCGTTTTCATTAAATGCATTGGCATATGGATCTAAAAGAATGCACTGCATCTGTTTTTTGATCAACCCGCAGATCAGTTCCACAAGCTCCGGTTCTTCTTTTGCAAACAATAAGAACGGGCGGAGCTGGCATGCCGAATCGCGCAGCCACATGGCAGGGATGTCCCCCGTGATCACAAATACCGTGTCATCTTCTTTTACTTTAATGGTCGTCTGCAGCGTATTCGAAATACATTTTTCAAACATGACAGCGATCTTGCTGTCTGCACCAAATTTTTCTTTTACAAGAGCGACCGTACGCTCGATCGCTGCATAATTTTCTTTTACTTTCATCTTATCCTCCTGTTTTACACGATCCCCGATATCTGATAAGGGATCAGAATATCTTCGGTCTGTTTCTTTCCGGCTGTAATTTCCTCTAAAAGCGTGACTGCCTGCTGTCCCATCGCAAATTCATTCTGCCGCACATGGATAAAGTCATCCTGCTCATAGACCTCATCAATGCCGTCAAATACGGCAATCGTTTTTGAGATTCCCCGCTGTTTTAAATATTTTGAAAGGAGTACCCCGATCCGGTATTCAGCGGCAATATATGCCGTACAGTCCCTGTTTTTTTCCAGGATCTCCGCAATCTGCGCATAGTCAAATTCCCGGTATTCTTTTTCGATGTCCTCTGGAATGTGGTTATATTTTTCCAGTTTTGCAAGTGCCCCGTTGGCATCCTCATATTTGAGCATACAATGGACAAATCCTTCGTAGCGCTCATGGATCGTTGTCGTCGTGACGGATGCATGCGTCAGAAAACAGATTTTTTCATGTCCCATTGCGATCAGCTTTTTGGTGACTTCTTTCGCCGCTTCATAATTATCCGTTCTGACACACGGGATCGAAATGCCCTGCATCCGCCGGTCCACAAGCACCAGCGGATAACCAGCCAGCGCCAGCTCTAACACCTTACTGTTATAATTGTCCCCCTGTGCACAGAGAAGCAGAATACCTTTTACTCCCGCACGGATCGCCGCGTCGATCGCCTGTTTTTCCTTTTCGATGCTTCCATAAGTACACTTAAACAAAAGGTCTAACTGTCTCCTGTCACATTCACTCTCGATCCCCTGCAAAAGCCGTGTGCCAAAATCGCTTCCAAACCCGTCGAATATCACACCGATCCGCTGATTGGCTGCCTCCTGGCTTTCTTTTTTTATCTCCACAACAGCAGCGGGCCTGCACACAAAAGAACCTCTTCCCGGCTCTCTGTTGATCTGATTTTCTTTTGCCAGCATATCCATCGCCTTTTTCGCCGTAATACGGCTTACACCATAAAGCTCTGCTAACTCCTTCTCCGATGGCAGCCGGTCCCCCGGCTGGTAATCTCCACTCTGTATTTTTGCAAGCAGATCCCCATAGATCCGCTCATACATAATTGTTTTTCCCATTGCCGCCTCCGTTATGCTTTCTGTGACACCGTGCACTACAATTTTACACTACCAGATTTGCTGCTCCGATGATCCCGGCATCATTTCCAAGTACAGAGGTCACGATATCCGCAATATGTCCATGGCTGCCACCGAAACACATATCCTTCACCAGATCCTTAAGCGGTGCGGTCAGATTGTCTTTCTGCGCAGCAACTCCTCCGCCAAGGATCACCTTTTCCGGCCGGAATGTATTGATCACATTTGCAATCCCGCATGCGAGATAGCCCTCATATTCTTTTACAGTTTCCATGCCGGCTTCATCCCCGGCTTTTGCAGCGTCAAACGGGATCTTACCATTCATCTGTTCCAGATCATTCCCACACATCTCATTCATGATAGACTCCGGATGCTCTGCTGCCTTTTCCCGCGCGATCCGAAGAAGTGCAGACGCAGAGGCATAGGCTTCTAAGCATCCTTTTCTTCCGCAGGTACATCGGATGCCATCATAGCGGATAGACAGATGTCCTAACTCACAGCCTCCCGGCATCGCACCACGGAAAATCTTTTTATCCAGGATCACTCCACTGCCCCCGCCGGTTCCAAGTGTCAGAAGCACTGCATTTTCTGCACCTTCCGCCGCACCGGCACATACTTCTCCCAACGCCGCAGCATCCGCATCATTGGCAATTTCAATTCTTGTATCCAGATGTTTTTTCAGTTCTTCCACGATTGGTACATTTTCCCAGCCAAAATTATTAGAATACAGGATCACTCCCTGCTTTGCATCGATCGTTCCCGGACTTCCGATTCCAATCCCCCCGCACTGTTCTAATGTCATGCCTGCATTTTCAAGCATCTGCCGTACGGCATCTGCCATGCGCTCCACCAGCGTCTGATACGGCACCGTCAGATCGGTTGGAATCGTAATCCTCCCAATGATCTTGTTTTCCTCATTTACCAGCCCCATTTTGATGGACATACCGCCCATATCGATCCCCAGCTTCATTTTTTCCTCCTTTAGTATATCATTTGTATATCATTTAGATTTATTAATATGTCATATCAGAATCAAATATATCATTTTGTTGTGTATTTGTAAAGATAAAGCAAAAGCATTCCATAATTTGCATTGTATAATTATAAAAAAAGTGTTACCATGGTACTAAAATATTATTAAACCTTTTATTTCCAGAGGAGGAATATCTTTAAAATGTCAAAAGACAAGCAACAAAAAAACAAAAGTAACACCGGTACAGCCTCCGCTGTACTGCAATTCCACGACCGCCCGCTTGCATACAAGCTGTCTGTCGCTGTCGCACTGCTTCTTGTCATCTGTATGTCTCTTATGATCTTAATCAGTGCAGTCATCGCCGGACGTTCCTTAAACAAGACCGTCAGCGGTGAATTTAACGGCATCGCAACCGAGAATGCCTTAATAGTACAGAGTGTGATCGATACTGCTTCCAACACAGCAACCACGATCCAGAACTACATGCTTGACCGCTATGACGAGTATTCGAAAAACGGATACAGCGGCGAAGTGGCAAAGAGTGAAGTCTATGACGTCGACCTGCAGGAAATGAACAAAAGGATCGAAGAATTTTTAATCAGTATGGCTGCTTCTACCGTAACGAACAATGAAGCCATTGATGGTGTCGGTGTCTTCTTTGAACCGAACGCATTTGATCCTGCGGTCAAAGATTACACTGTCTATGTCAGTGTCGATGATGCAAAAAACGGAACCGTACAGAGCTATGGAAGTTATGATTCCTACGGATCACAGGATTACTATAAGAAAGCTGCAGAGACCAAGCAGGACTGCTTTACCGATCCATATGAAGATCAGGGTATCAACATGGTCAGCGCTTCTTTCCCGATTGTCTATAATGATGAAGTCCAGGGTGTAATCCTTGTAGATATCAATCTTGCTGCATTCAGTGATATGTTAGTCTCCACAGACTCCAAATATCCAAGTATGTATGTGGACATTTACAACGCAGATGCCATGATGGTCTTTGACAGCGAATCGACAGACTGCATCGGATAGTCCTTACAGGATCTTTTGTCTGCAAAGGATTTTGCAAAGATCCAGTCTGGTATCGACACCAAATCAAGTTTTACGGTCAGCACCAGAAAGGCAAGCAACCATCGCCAGATCGTAAGATACTTTACGCCAATTGATGCTGCCGGACAGACCTGGTGGGCTGCAAGTGCACTTACCAAAACAGATTTAAACCGCAATACATTGATACTCGTCGTAATTATGGTCTTACTTGCCATTGCAACGGTACTTATCATTATTGTGATCAGTTCACGACTGCTGCGTAAATATATCAAGCCGATCGATGACGTTGTCACTGTGGCAAGCCAGCTTTCCGACGGTGATTTCAATGCTTCTGTACAGCCGACCTACCATGATGAGATCGGTGGACTCGCAGAGACATTCGATGTAATGGCTGCACGTCTGCGTGAAAGTATCAAAGATATTACCCGTGGTTTAAAAGAAATGGCAGCCGGCAACTTTAACATTGCAGCAGAGGCAGAACATGTCGGTGATTTCAAAGAGATCGAAACCGCCCTCTCAACCGTACTGGTTGACTTATCCAAAACGCTCCGCGAGATTGGAGAAGTATCCGAGCTGGTTGCTTCCAATGCCTCCCAGATTGCAGACGGTGCTCAGTCCCTGACCGAGGGTGCTACCGATCAGGCAAGTTCTGTGGATGAACTGCAGAGTACGATCATGAATGTATCTGAACAGGTACAGATCAATGCCCAGAACGCTAACGCAGCAAATGAAAAGGCAAAAATCGTCGGTGATGAGATCACAAAGAGCAACGAGCAGATGCAGCAGGTCGTACATGCAATGGAGACGATCAACGAAAGCTCACAGCAGATCAGCTCGATCATCAATACGATCAACGACATTGCTTCCCAGACAAACCTGCTCGCCTTAAATGCTTCCATCGAGGCTGCCAGAGCCGGAGAAGCCGGAAAGGGATTCGCTGTCGTTGCAACCCAGGTTGGAACACTTGCCGCACAGAGTGCAGAAGCCGCAAAGAATTCCAGCTCTCTGATCCTGCAGGCAATGAATGCGGTTGACGAAGGAAAACAGATCGTCGATGACACCGCATCCAAACTGATGGAGTCTGCAGGCAAGACAAACGAGCTTGTTGAAAACATTGCAGAGATCTCCAACGCTTCCGAGAATCAGTCTGAGGCCCTTGCCCAGATTTCCGAAGCTGCAAACCAGATTGCCGCAGTTGTACAGGAAAATACAGCTATGGCAGAAGAGAGTTCTGCAAGCAGTGAGGAACTTGCTGCCCAGTCCGAAAAACTCAAAGAACTGATCGGTGCATTCCAGTTATTGGAGATGTAGACCGGATACAGTACACTTTAACCATTTTTAATCATGGGATCAAAAATATCCCTGTACAAATCCTTACAATATCAGGATTGTACAGGGATATTTTTATATCCACCAGTTCTTATAATCTGCAAATACAAAAACTATTTCTCCCTTTATTTTACTAAAGTGATATAATGAATAAATATAGGATTCACACCGTTCATACGAAAGAGGCTTACATGAAGAAAAAACTGCTCAGCAAAAAAAACTTTTATCTTGAGATCACGGCAGTACTCATCCTTGTCATTACATTTGCCCTGATCCGCTACACTTCCATTGTCCAGAAAACAGCAACGAATCAATGCTTCAGTATCTTAGACGATTCGAGGACGCTGCTCGGGCAAATGATCACCAATGAAATGCAGACAGAGCAGGAGCATTTAGAAGCCGCTTCTGCTCTCCTTGAAAATCTGCTGCCTGATTATGACAACAATGAAGAAATGATTCTTCAGATCATGAATGCCTCCAGTGCAGATAAAACTTACTCCCACTGGGAAATCTGCCTTCCGGATGAAAGAGTTTTTTACAGCGATGGAACCCAATTAGAACTCGGACCGAAATACTCCTTTCAGGAACGTGTGCAGGAAGGTTTTTCCGTTTCTGAGCGGAGAACGGCATTGAAAGACGGAAAATCACAGATCATCATGCTCTCAAAATGCATTTTTCATAACCGAGACTGTGTTGGTATTTTATCCTCCGTCATCGATCTGAATTCATTTTCCAGGCTTTTTCAGGCAAAGGCTTATAACGAGGAATCAGAAATTATGCTTTTTGAGCGTGGAACCGGCGATATTTTAATCGACTCATGGCACCATAATCTCGGAAATATTTCGGATAGCAACGGAATCACAGCCCTCGACGGATATGACTGGAATGAAGTCGCTGCCAATTACGATGCCGGCAATTCCGGACATGCCGCCTTTCTCTCCGAGGAAAAAGGCGAAACCATGTATCTGTCCTATGCCCCAACCGGTTACAGTGACTGGGAGATCCTCGTATTTGCCCCTGATTCCGTCTGCATGGAGACCGCAAATACAAGCAAAACACTCACTTACCAGACTATATTTTTTATTTCGCTGGCATTTTTCATTTTTTTGTCTCTTATCATCATCGGTGAAAAACACCGCGCTCATTTACAGGCAGAACGCGAAATACAACTGAAAGATGCTTTGGAAAAAGCAAACCGCGCCAATGCTGCAAAATCCGATTTTCTTTCCAGAATGTCCCACGATATCCGCACACCGTTAAATGGCATCATCGGCTGTCTTACTATTGCGGAGGCGAACAAAAACAACCCGGAACTTTTAGACCAGAACCGGAAAAATATGAGAGTTGCCGCAAATCATCTGCTGACACTGATCGACGATATTTTGAATATGAGCAAGTTAGAGGATAACAAAGTAGAACTGGCGCACACTGCATTCGATGTACGGCACCTTGGCAACGATATCTTAACGATTACTGAAATGCTTGCAAAAGAAAATAACATTACACTGCACTTAGACAGCAGTTCTTATAACCTGCCGCATCCATATGTCTACGGAAGCACACTGCATGTACGGCAGATTTTTGTGAATATCTTAAATAACGCTGTAAAATACAATAAACCAGGTGGGGAGATTTATGTGAAACTGGAAAGTGGTGCCTGTGATGAGAAAAATATTTCATATATCTGTACCATTCAAGACACCGGAATCGGCATGAGCCCTGAATTTATGTCACATCTGTTTGACCCGTTTTCCCAGGAAAAAGTAGATGCAAGAAGTGTTTTTCAGGGAACCGGTCTTGGAATGTCAATCGTGAAATCACTTGTAGATAAAATGAACGGAACCATTGAAGTAAAAAGCGAACAGAATGTCGGGACCACCTTTACCGTGACGATCCCATTTGAGATTGCTCCACAGGAAGCTGTTTCCGAAGTCACGGATGACAGTGCCGTCACTTCGATCCGCGGTGTCAAAATCCTTCTTGCCGAGGACAATGACCTGAATCTTGAGATCGTCACAGAATTACTGGAACAACAGGGTGCCATTATCACCCCTGCCCGCAATGGGAAAGAGGCGGTAACTATTTTCGAAAATAATGCCCCCGGAACGTTTGACGTGATATTGATGGATATCATGATGCCTGTTATGGACGGACTTGAAGCCTGCAGGACCATCCGTTCCCTAAACCGCCCTGACGCTTCCACGATCCCTGTTATTGCTCTGACTGCAAATGCCTTCTTTGAGGATGCAAAAAAATGTCTGGATGCCGGTATGAACGCCCATCTGACAAAACCGATCGATATGAAAAAAATGACGCAGACGATCGGAAACTTTATAAAATAATAGAATGCACGCTCTTGCGGACATTCTTATCTATGCCGCATCACCTGATTATTTTCATGCGTATCGATCCGCAGATGATGGATGCGCTCCATATCCTCTTTTTTTGCCTTGCGTATCTTTATCAAATTGTTATCCATTGCCAAAACCTGCTCTTATTTTTATATTTCCGGTTTTACCTTCTGTTTTCTGATCGCTATAATGACAAAAACCATCTGCACAGTCGCCAGAAGCAGAATCACACCATTTCCCAGAAATGCATAGCTGAAATGTGGTGACTCTATGGTTGCCAGATAGCTGAGAAAGTAACCCGCCGGCAGCATAATAGCCGCCATGCTCACAGCAAGAATGTCAAAAACCAGCGCTGCTATCTGCCTTTTCCCAAGACACCCGACAGACACCATCAGTAAGATTGCCGGCGTAAAATACTGCACTAACAGACAGAAAAAAAACGATAACACAATATTGATAAGTATCTCTCCACCCTCAGCCGGTTTTGTAAACGCATCTGCAATCACCATTCCGGCACAGGTCAGTCCTGTCAGTATATATAATATCTTTTTTAACGCTGCATAATCTGATCCCATTTTCACTCTTCTCCCCATAACCAATCATACATTTTCCAGTATCTGTTTCTGCACTTTTTTGCTGAAACTGTGCAATACGGTATCATATGCAAAATCTATCATATTATAAAGTTCCTTCTCCGGGAAATCATCCAGATAGATCGTATTCCAGTAAGGTTTCTGAACCCTTGAACAATGATACCCTTCCACGATCTTATCCGGATAGACCATCCGGTAAAACTGTGCTGCATCTGCCGTACATTTTAATGTAATTTTATAGTTTTCCTCATCCGGATATAACTGCGCAAATATTTTATCATTCAGTTTGTAGCAGACCGGCACTTTCCCAAACGGGTATGTTTCACATGCCTTGTGCTTACTGAGACAATATGCTTTGATATCTTCTGCCGTCATATATTTCGCCTCTTATTTCTGTTTTTCTCTAATTCCCATTGTAATTCCTGCTCACATATTCTTTAATTGCCTCGCTGTCCTCCGGCATTCTGCATCCAACGATGAATTCACCCTCATTGTTGGAGCTTCGGATCATGCAGCCGGTCAGCGGCTTATTTCCGATCACTGCAAAATCTTTCACATCCAGCTGGACATTTCTACCTTTCTGGCTTGCAAAAACGTTATCACGCACAGAAAATGCAAAACCGTTTGCACTGATATTTACCATTTTTCCGGAATATGTTTTATCTGTTCCTTCTAAGCGGATGGTACATGCATTAGAGATCGGCATACGAGGATATTTTCTTCGGTTATATACCTTCGGATTGGATTCAATATGCAGTTTATACTGACCTTTTTCACCCTGTCTGACCGGATGGATCTCAATATCATCCCAGTAATACAAGACATTGTCAACTACAATATGCAGTTTACATAACTCATGTTTATTCTTTTTATCAACAAAGTCTTTCACTCCACTTTCTGCGGTTACAAAGAGATCTTTGCCACTGCAGTCCGCAACTTCGCCTGCATACTCTTTTTTACTGCTGTCATCATTTAATGCAATCGTGATCTTCATGCCAGGTTTTACATCCTGTACCCCCATGAATCCGCCGACGCCCAGCTCCTCCATAAGTTTGCCGACAACACTCTCAATATCCAGTGCACTCTTGGCACTTGCCTCGTATTTGCTCAGCATCGTCCTGGTTGTCAGTTCCGCACCATTGATGCTCTGCGTCATGACTTCCATGACTTCGCCGACCTGATGCATATTGTCCGTCAGTGTCTGGTTGGATGTCTCCACTTCTTTGACTGCGCTGTCTACGACCTTGATGTTTTCGCCAAGGCTTGTCGCATCGTTTGTAATATTTGTCACACTGGTTGACATTCGATACTTTTTCAATATTGACCTGAATCAGTTCCACGGTCTCTGAGATGGACTTCATCATCTTCTCGGAAATTGCTTCGAGTCTCGACAGTGCTTCCATAATACTGTTCGAAGAAGTCTGTGTTCCACTGCTCAGCTCGCGGATCTCATTGGCAACTACGGCAAATCCCTTACCGGCTTCTCCGGCTCTTGCTGCCTCGATGGAAGCATTCAATGCAAGTAAATTCGTCTTTGAAGTGATTCCTTCAATCGTGCTGGTCTCTTCTTTTACATTCTTAAACTCAGCCTTAAAGTCTTCAAGCACCTGCTCTACCTCTTTGGAAAGTGCCGCCATCTTATTGGTGATCTCCACTACCTCAACCAGCTCTCCCGCGCTGATGTTGGCATGATCCACCGATGCCCCGATGAGCTGTACCACCTGCTCCATGAGACCGGCAACATTTTTTACCTGCGTATCGATCACATTGGTCATCTCAACAGAGGAAAGTGTTTTATCATTGAGCACTCCATTGTTATCCGCAAGATTTTTCATATCATTCATGACATCATTAGCGCCGGTGCGGTTCTCATCTGCAAGTTCCCTCACAACCGTTACACCGTCCACGATCTCATTGCTCGCCTCTTTGACCTGCTCTACGGTCTTTACGACGCGCGCAAGATTGGATTTAATGGATGCCGTCAGTGCACCATCCGATTGTACCAGATGGGCGATTGCCATATTGGTACAGGCATAACAGCAGATAACAATGGCAAACTGCAGGACACATTCCTCGCTTGCGACGAAATCCATCATTCCTTTTGCCAGACCTTTATACAGATTACTCGAAATCAGTACAAATAACGTGATACCCATCATTGTCCGGATAAACTTCGGATCTTTATAAAGGATCAGAATGCATACTAACGGTAAAATAAATACATAAGAAACTTCATCTAAAGATGTCCACGCAATTACCGCATAAAATATCAGGTAGCCAAGTCCTACCACCCATTTATACCGCAGACTGTCAGCATGCTTAAATCTCAGTAAGATCCTGCCGCCAAGATACGACAGCCAGCCTGCAACAAAAAAGCCTGCAAAATACGCTTCCTTTAACTGTCCCCTGCCGACTTTTATTCCGTAAAACACGGACGCTATCAGCAAAAGTACAAACCACGTGATACTCGCCCTCTTGTTTGCTTTCGCAATAAAAAAACTCTCATCATAATCCTGCATAGCTTTTTATCCTCTCTGTAAAAATTCACGATACACTCTTGTTCCAGTGTATCACAAATAAAGGGGAATAGCTAGAAATTATGCTAGAAATCTGTCCGGACCTGATTTTAACATGTTACTGTTCACTCGTACCTCGTTCCAGTAACGGATTTTGCCGATGCTTCGCATT
>OGMX01001318.1_pt1 | contig 11265 bp, 8 predicted proteins | sample 1573351 | NCBI WGS metagenome assembly OGMX01 (sample SAMEA2581926, study PRJEB24529) | metagenome | biome: Human gut stool | place: China | collected 2011 | reverse complement strand
TCTCTCCGTCCTCATACATTTTATTGGTGAGCATTTCAAAGGGCAAACACCTTGTCCGACGGTAAACAGTTCCCTTAAAGCTGTCAAGATAATGGTTGAGCAGATAAGCGCGCTCTTTTTTATCTGTCGTATTTTTCAGAAGATATTCCATTAAAAGTACTTCGTTACATGTAGATGCCACTTCCGCAACGAAAATCTTATACTGGGAATAAATATATGGCTGCGCTTCGTTTGAATAGTAGGAGTGCATTGCATGTCCCATCTCATGTGCAAGTGTAAACATGTTATCAAGCGTATCATTGTGATTTAACAATACATATGGATGTCCGCCATATGCGCCTGCAGAATAGGCCCCGCTTCTCTTTCCCTCATTCTCATAAACATCGATCCAGCGGCTTTCAAATCCTTCTTTTACCTTTGCAACATATTCTTCGCCAAGTGGTGCTAATGCCTTTAAAACAGTCTCTTTTGCCTCTTCAAAAGAAATCTTCTTTGCTGCATCTGCAATCATTGGTGTATACACATCATACATATGAAGTTCATCTACACCGAGACATTTTTTACGAAGACGTACATAACGGTGCATTTTGTCCATATTTTTATTGATCGTATCGATCAGATTATAATACACAGACGGAGAAACATTGTTTGCATCCACTGCTGCTTCCAATGTTGAAGCATAATGTCTTGCATTTGCATAAAAAATCTGCTGTTTTACCTGTCCATTATATAATGCAGCAAGTGTATTAGCATACTGTTTATATACACCGTAAAAACCTTCAAATGCGTCTTTGCGCACGCGGCGGTCTGCAGACTCTTCAAACGGCACAAAATTACCGTGGGACAGTCTTACTGTATCACCCTCTTCATCTTTGATCTCCGGGAATACAAAATCAGCATTGTTGATAATAGAATATACCTGTCCGGATGTCTCTGCCATATCCCCTGTCATCGCCACCAGCTTTTCCATCTCCGCAGAAAGCGTATGTGCTTTGGTACGCTCAATCTCTTCAATCTGCTTCCGGTAAAGTTCCAGTTCCGGCAGTTCTTTATAATATCCTTCTAATACATTTTCATCCATTGTAAGAATCTCCGGGACAATAAATGCTGTGCGGCTCGACACTTTTGTCATCATGGAATACATTTTCTGAGACATTGCCTGATGTGCAGTATTTTTCTGATCCTCATCAAACAGTCTCTCTGCATATTCAAAATCATAATCCAGTTTTTCTCCTGCTTTTGCTGCATTTTCCAATACAAACAGCAGATTTTTTGCAGATGCAGCTACCTTGCCTTCCATTTTCCCGATCTCATCCAGGATCTTATCAATCTCCGTTAAATCTTTTTTCCAATCCTCATCGGATGCATACATATCTTTTAAATTCCATGTGTATTCTTCTTTTACTTCACTTCGTTTTAATAATTTTTTTGCCATTGTAAACCTCCAGATTTTTACTGCCAGAAAATAATTCCAACACTCTTTAATTTACGCTCTGCAAAAGAAATTGTAAAGAAAAATATTGATGTTTTTTTATCTATTGTTTATTCGGTGCAAGGAACAGCTCGTAGAAGTTATTCAATGCATCCGGTTCTCTGCTGTTTCCGATTCCATGGTCTTCCACATATTTTTTTATCTCTTTGATGGTTTCTTTTGATAATACATAGGTTTCAACCGGGGTATCATGATCCATATTATTTAATGCTGATTCCAGTGCCGCACGGTATTCCGGATCGACTTTCCAGATAGAATTATCTTCAAGTCCTCCCTCTTCATACGGCTTATGATAATATTTGCTGTTGATGAAACGGGTAACTCCGGTCAGATCCATCTGTGTGATCTTCTTCGGTGTTGTATCAGTTACATACACCATGATCTGTTTCACATAAGTATTTCCTGTATGGTCAACTACAGTCAGATTCTCGGATGTTGCAAAATCATGCTGCAGGTTTGTAAACTCACCTGCCTGATAGTCCGGGATCGTAAAGGATGTGAAAACCTCCGGATCACTTGGAGCCGGGTTTGTTCCCGGCAAAATCGGGCTTCCATCCTCACGGTCGGTCGCTGTTGCATGGCTTAAAATCTCTTCTTCCGTGATAAATCCGCTCTGTGCCTGTTCTAAAGTGTAATACAGATCCTGCGCCTGAATCCACGGACAATCATCCCATACAGCATAAAGTGTGATCTCACCGCCGTCCTCTGTTACAAGGTTCTGCACGATATCTCCGGCTTTCCACTTCGGGATAAAGGTATCTTTGCCATCTTCCAAAGCCCAGCCCATAAAAATGGATGCATACACCTTTTTCTTTGGTGCTTCGGCTTTCTTATCTTCCTCAATTTTATCCAGATCTGCGTCTTTTAAAGCATCCATATCGACTGCATCATCTTCTGTCCTTTTTTTCAGCATAGCATCTCCGCTGAGATCTGTTTCATCTGCAGCGTCAGAATCCTCTTCTGTTTCGTCCATATCATCCGGCGTGTCTGCTTCTGCCATATCTGTATCGGTTTCAGCATCTTCAATTTCAGTGTCTTCGATCTCAGTGTCTTCCTCTTCCTCTTCATATCCTGCCATCATGGCTTTTGGAATTGCCCCGGAAATGACACCATCTGTCACATTCTGACCATCGAGTGTGTATTTCACATAGGCTGCTGTTCCATCTGCATTCCATACATCCGGCAGCGTTACATCTTCATCATACGTTGCCTCAATATCATCGATATGTCCGGCTCCGCCGTTCGGATCAAAATGGATCGTATATTTATTTGCCTCTGCATTGGCTGTCATCGTGACATTTCCGGCCGGCATTGTGAATGTAAATTTCTTTGTATCCACGGTCTGATCTCCACCGGAACCTCCGGTATAATTACCAGTCCAGTTCAGCCAGTGATAGCCTTCTTTTACATTGGCATCAATCGTTACGCTCTGGCCGTAACGGTACGGTCCTGCTCCGATCGTTTTTTCTATACCTGTCCCGGCATTTAAGGTCACATTGTAAAGGTGTCTTTCATAATAATAATCAATGACCATCTTTCCATCCGCAGTGACCGCTTTCGTCTGCGTTTTCGGGCTGTCAAAACCGATGTATGTCTTTACTGCAGGCGTAACCTTGCTTCCGATCTGTGCTTTCTTTGTCTCTGTCTCGGCAAGTTCATAGTTCTTATCATCATGGTCAGATGCAATTCCGGTTGTTTTCTGTTTCCAGTGATGAACGGTATAAACAGCTTCATCTAACACTCCGGTAAGAGTTAAGGTCATGTTATAAGCAGGCATGCTTCTCTCATAGGCATAGGTTTTATCATTCACATAATCCGATGTGACCTTACAGTTTGTCGAAACACCAGTCTTTTCATTGAGATCCGTCCACATGCTGAACACGCAGCCGGTATTAAAGGTCGGTGTGGAAACAATGTTTGCATTACACGGCAATTCATACGACGCCATGTAATAATCACCGGATACCGTGCTGCTACTGTTTACTGTGCCACCGGCACCAGTGATCGCCGTCCCATTATTAAATACCTGTGTTACAGCTTTATTGACCGTGGTTTTGTCGATCTTAACAGTAAGCACATAGATTGGAACTCCGACTGATTCTTTCGTTAATATGTCATCAATGGTAGTACCAGTTGCAACATTTTGTGATCTCAAATCACCGGACAGCCTAGATCCATTCTTAAACTCTTCCACTCCGGAATTTTTCTCATATGTACAGTCGATACTGTAACTGATATAACTGCCTCTGCTTGGGTTTATGAATTTACTATTTTCATAGAATGTTCCCTCATCCCCCTGTGTATCAACCGCAAAGGTTACCGTATGATTTTTTGCATTCCATGTTCCTTTTATTGTTGTTTTTGTATCAGCTTCTTTATTATATACTGTCAATTCCGGTTTCGTATTGGTCGGAGTCAGTGCTTCATCTAATGTGACTACCAGTTTTCCATTGTAATAACCTGTTTTTGTCTGCAGGGTTTTATTGGTGATCTTCTGTGAAACGTTAACTGTGGTAGGGCTCTTTACCGTTGTGACCTGATTTCCTTCTGCAAAGTTATCCGAGATATCTATCGCAATACCTGTCACAAACATGGTAACCCATTTGGTAAAATCTCCGGTATTGGTCTGCAAAGTATAATACTGATTTGCATAGGCAGGCTGTGTACTTTCCTTTTTAATTGTAAAATCGACCAGATCTCCTCTTGTTGTCGTTGCTTTACTGTACAGTGCATTTCCATTGATCGATAAATACGGACTTACATCTTTTGACAGTCCGAAAATCTTTTTGTTTTTATCAAACTTTTCAGACGCTTTCTGTGCATACAGGTTCATTTTGGTAAATTTGGAATTACTATTAGTGCTCTCCACAAAAATCATCAGATATTGTCCGGTCAAAGGCACTTTATCATTTGCCTTGTATGCCTTTGATCTCACACTTGTAACCATTCCGGTTTTAATGTCTTTCTCTACCCATTCTCCATTATGCTTTGAAACATCATCAATATTAAAATCCGCGGACATTCTAAGACGCACTGCCCTCATCGGAACTGACATATCACAGTTTTCCACAATGATCAGCTGCCATCCACCGGCGCCCTCGCCACCGCCGATATGCTCATAATACGGAATGTTGAATACCGAATACGTTCCATAGATCTTGCTGCTTTTATTAATGATATCCGTCACATCCGCATACATGTTTACGAAGGTGTACTGTTGCCTCACTCCTTCCTCTTTGTTTTGGTTTTTATAATCAATTGACCTGTTATCATAAGTTGCATACTGTGCCTTTATCAGTTTTGCTGTTCCATCCGGCAGTACAAAAGCGATTTCTGATTTTGCAAGTGCTTTCGCATCTGTGTCCGATCTTTTGATACTTGTCCTTGCCTGCCATACCAGATATGCTGCACGGATCGTCCCATCCGCACCTTCTGACTTTGTCAGCTTTGCAGACCGGTTGTTTTTGATCTTCTTTCCGATCACTGAATTATCTGCATTTTTCAAAACATTTTCCGCAGCTTTATACTGGTCTTTTTTACTATCATAGGTATTATAATTCGTAACGATATCATAAGCCCATGTATCATAGTTCGTATTTCCGGTATAGTTAATATTCAGCCGCCCATACAGCGGGGTTTCTTTTCCTGCTTGTGAATCTGTCATATAGACATTTCCTGCTTCTTCTACCGTGATCGCTTTTATGTTCTGTGGGATCATGGTGATTAGAACCATTACTGCACAGAGCAGTAAAAATCTGCTTAGTTTCAATATTTTTTCTTTCATAGATCTCCTTTCGACTTTCCGTCCTGTGTATTTATATTTTCATTTTGAAAATACCGTGGTAAAAAAATGAACTGCAAGGTAATCAGAGATTCCAAGCAGTTCATTTTCTGACTATCAAAATTAATTTTGATAGTTTTCATACTTATTCAATTTTACTTGTTGTTTAAAGCTCAGTTACCCAGCCATCCTTTTCCCTAGCTTCATCCATGCCTCTTCCTGTTTTGAAACCTGTACTATATTTAGCAAAAGAAGTCTGTTTATCGCTTACGGTTACTTTCCAAGAATAACTCCAACGTCCATCGACTGTTTTTAAAGTAATAACAGAAGATCCTTTTCCCTTCACATCAAGATAAACGTCATCCTCTACCTTTAAAACATTTTCATTACTACTGGTCATAATAAATCCTATATCAAGCGAGCTAGACGTTGCAACTTTTTTATCAGAAGAAAACATTTCTCGGTTTACAGGCGTTCGTCTGTACTCAATCGTTCCATCCTCATGTTTTTTCACATAGTATTTGATATTATCATACATATCAAATCCCACTGCCAGTACCATGTCATTTTTCTTGACAGTTACCTTGTAAGTAGCTTTAACTTTCTTATTGGCTTTGGATGTAACTGTGATCGTTGCGGTTCCTACCTTTTTCGGTGTAACAAAACCGGTAGAAGAAACGGCTGCGACACTTGTGTTGCTGGACTTATAGGAAACAGCACTGTTCTTTACACCGGTGATCCGTTTTACCTTGATCTGCGCCTGTCCGTATTTTTCTTTCTGTACTAAAAGCTGTTCTCCAATAAACTGATCCATGCTCTCGTGATCTTCGGTATAAAATTCAAGGCTGTGTGCATCACCACAATGATTATAAATCTTATGGAAAGATTTTTCCGGGTACAGAACCACGTTATCTTCTTCGAGGACGATCTTACCTTTTCCTTTTTCGGAATAGTCCGTGTCAATCATATCCGCCGTTTTTACGGTTACCTTAAACACAGCTTTTACTTTCTTGTTGATTTTGGAAGTTACAGTGATTGTAGCTGTACCAGCTTTCTTTCCGGTTACTTTTCCTTTGGATGATACCGTTGCAATTTTCTTGTCACTGGAAGAAAAGGTAAGGTTCTTATTGCTGAGACCTTTAAACGATTTTACCTTGATCGTGGTTGTATTTCCAACAATGATACTCTCTTTGCTCTTTTTTAAAGTGATCTTTGCTTTCTGCTTTCCTTTGCTTACCGTCAGACTCAGTGTTCCTTTTACTTTGGAATCATAAATGGATGTCACAGTGATTTTACATTTTCCTTTTTTCTTTACTGTCACAACACCCTTTGCATTTACTGTTGCAATGCTGGTGTTCGAGGATTTGTATTTCAGTTCACCGGATTTGATACCTTCTTTACTGTTTTTTGATCCTACTACCACTCCATTTTTAAACATGGCAACCGGAACAATCGTGAACTTCTCTCCTGCATAAACAGTTTTCTTTTTTATGCAGTGATAATGTCTGTATGTAGAAATATTGCAACAATGTTCCTGCGTTTTATGCCATTTGGCATCATCCGATGTTGCAAACACGATCTGATTCTTTGGCTGATCCTCTCCAAAGTAATCAATGTATGTTGCCTGCTTTGCCGATACTTCCTCCGGCTGTGGTACTACGATACTGCTGATGCACATGATAAGTGCAAGCATGAGCACGACTGCTTTTTTCCATCCTTTTTCTTTCATCTTCATAACTACCTCCTGTTTTATCTTTTAACATTGTTCATGTTGTTTTCCCTGATATTTCTATACTTATAGTATACACCTTTTTCTCTTAAATTCCAAGGCAGTAAGCAATAAAAATTGTCACTGCCGCAAATAAAAATACTTCCACAAATATAAATGTTCCCATCCCAATAATCAGGATATTTAACATCCTGTTTTTTCTTATCTTTTTCATCTTTTTCCTTAATTCCAGACTGCATAATAAGCTGCATCCTGTGTCATCGTCATATTCTGATCCAGAGCATTTCCCTCTGCATCTGCCCATCCTGTAAATGTTTTTCCTTCCTGTACCGGATTTTGGGGAACCGGAACTACATCACCGTTCAGGACCTCATAGCATTTATAACAGTCCGTATCCGATAAATAATATCTTACCAGGCAGATCTCCGGCACTTCTTCCTGAAGTTTATTTACAACCGCCGTCCTGTCATATGACACGGTTCCCGGTTTTCCATTGGGGTGTTTAAATTCCTCTGTCACGCTTACGGATAACAACTGTTTCTCTTTATCCGCTGCATTTACTTTTAACCGGATATTCGAATCAGAATCAATCGCATATGCAAGTGTTTCTAAAAAATCAGCTTCCAACTGGTTCTTATCTACAACATCATATTTCTTTGCCAGTAGATTTTCCGCTGTCTCTTCTGCAGCAGACGGTAAATTGCTTTTTAATTCCATGCTCCGGTTCATTCTTCCCGATACCGCCATGATCGTTAAAAAGATCACTCCGGCAATACAGGTTGTGACAATCGCCCTGATGATTAATTTCATTTGCGCCCCTTTCTACATGACCGGAACATGGATCACTACGGTTGTTTTCCGATTACCGGAATCCACTGCTTTTACCGTAAAAGAATACTTTCCGGCAGATGAAAATGTGATCGTTCCGGATGCCTGATCCATCTGGTCTGTCAGTTCGTTTCCATCTTTATCACAAAACTTTAAAAGTTTTACCGCAAGCTCCTGTCCGTTATAGTCATGTGCTTTTACATAATCTGCTATATTCACTGTTCCCGGTGCAAGGCTGCCGCTTCCCTGGTACTCAATCACCGGTGCATCTTTTGCGATTTCTGTCTGATACGCACCATAGTCTACATAAGCATTGTAATCAGTCCCATCCGTATTCATATGCGCTGCTATGATCTTTACGATTCCACGGTTTCCATCCGAATCTGTTACGGCAGAAAATATGATCGTAAGGACACCTAACGTTACCAGGGCAGCTGTTAAAAAGCCGCCATGCTGTTTCATGATTTCTTTCATATCATCCTCCCTACCCGCATATACCGATGAAAAATGTTTCCACCATCTGCTTAAAATATCCAGAATATGAACCATACATCAATCCAAGTGCTGCTACGGAGATTACACCGGACAGCATAACACTTCCCAGTTCATTTACAATTTCTTTCATTTAAACACCACCTTTAAAATGCTGTTGCAGCTGAATACACGCCGAGCATAAGCGCAAGAACTGTAAGTCCGGGAATTGATTCTAGTACCATTTCTCCCAATGTTTCCAAAATCTGTTTCATCTTGCGATCCCCCTTGTCATATGCGTTTTCTCAATACCAAAAATCGGTATTTTATAACTATAGGACAACACTACATCTGCAGACACTGTCTCTCCATCTGCATCAGCAGAAGGTGTTACAGCAAGCGTGTATCCTGCTGACTGTGCCTGTGAGATACAGCTTGTAATCACAGTCTGGTTAAAATCACTGTTCTCGATCTCTGTTATCACATCCGCTTTATACTCTTTTGCAGCCGCTGTCTGTGCCGATGCTGTCAGTAATGCTGCCCCGCCCAAAACACAGAGCAGATAAAACAGCAGCGTTGTAAATGTATTAATGATGTTTTTCATTTACGCCCCTCCCATATTTGACAGCATTTCAAGCAAAAATGCCATTCCAACAACCAGGTCACCAAGCATTTTTACAGAAGCCCCCATAATCGGATATCGATACAGGATCTGTACTTTAAATACTGAATTTTCATTTTTTAGTTCTGCCGCATGGCTCTGCATTTCCTGCATCTGCGTTAAAAGGTTCTGGATCTGCACCCTTGCGTCTCCTGTTCCCGATTCCGAAATTGCATATAGCATCTTCATACAGCTTGCAGCCTCTGGAATATCGAAATCTTTACAAAAGTCTGTATAAGAACTCAATATTTTAGGTTTTTCTTTTATTCTATTCATCAAAGCATTTAGCTCCGGCACTAAAACCTTTGGCGCCTCATCCACTGATTTTGCAATCGAAACCTGTACATTGCTGTGCTGCATTAACAGCGCCATCTGCATTAACCATTCCGGAAAAGCTGAATATAATTCTTCTGATACATTGTTCCTGGCTATACTTCTGTCAAATCTATGCTGCTGTGTCATCACGACTGCAAGAATCGCCATTGGAACTGCAACCCAGGATCCTTTTATGACAAAAAATACCGTCAATACCAAAAACGGCAGCGTCCACATCAGACTTCTTTTTTTTTCTTTCTTTTCATCATAATTTACAACATCATAATAGTCGCGCAACACCCTTTCTTCCCTTTTCCCGTTTTCCTCTGTCAGCCAGTTCCTGGTCAATGACTTCTCACTTTTTGCGTATGAGAAAACCATCCACAATAAAAGGGCAAACGATGTGATCTGCACAAGTCCCGCTTTAAACACATTATAAGGTGCCTGCATTTTAAACATCCCAGGAATGCTGTTTAACGCATATAAAATCAATGCACAAAATACGGTCGTCACAACAATCGATACAATGTTGTCTGCATGAGCTTCTTTTTTCTCTTTCTGAAGAAGATATCCCCGGCGTTTCCACAATTCAATATCATTTAGCAGCAATTCTATTGATTCTACTGCATCGCCTCCATACTCTTCTGCACTGATCAAAAAATCATGTACCGTCTTCATCTTCCGACATTCATATTCGTTTTCCACAGTATCCAGCGATTCTCTCAAAACGCTTTTACCTGTTTTTGAGTGTCCTTCCTCCAGATGATTGACCGCCTTATCTACTACATCCCGCATATGTCCCGACTCAAAGGTTTCTCTTGTTTCCTTTAGGGCGGATAACACTTTCCCTGTTTTCTGAAATGCATATAACATCTGCTCCATATATGCTGCCACATCTGCAAAACGCTTCTGCTCATACATCTTCTTGTAGGTGTCCAGGATAAATACCGGTATCGATAAGAACATTGCGATCAGTACAATGACCAGCAGATTCCATCTTAACTGGAATAATAATCCGATTGTTCCCATTCCGGCGATACACACCCCAATCACAAATAAGTGTGTCTTCCAGGAAAAGTGATAGCCATAGTTATAAACCTCTTTTGAAAGGTTTCCAGGATTTAAAAGTAGCAGACTCTTTGTGATACGGCTTTCTTTTTGGGTCTGTTTCCCTTGTTTTTCCCGCTTTCTTTCTTTTTTGTTTCCTTTTTCTCTTTTCTGAACTTTACTCAAATCTGCCATTATCTGCCCTCTTTCCGGTATCTGTAAAAGCTTTCACAAAAGAAAGGTTCTTTGATCCCAGCACGCTCAAATTTCAACAGAATTTCTCCCGGTATCTCTTGTGACATCAGCTCCCCATCCTCTACCAGCATATAGATTTTGTTTTCGTGGTTTTCCCTGCTGTAAAAACAAAGCTGATCCAAATGTCTCCGGATTTCTCCATCCGGAGTGGTTTCTCTCCGAATCAAAAGTCCAAGATTTACATAACGGTAAATTCTGTTTTCCATACGCTGTGCATCATTTACATTGTTCATCATACTTTGAATACGATCCGGCAGCTTTCTCACATCATCCAGATGGATCGTTGTAAATCCGTTCACGCCAGTGCTCCACTGTTCCAACAAAGATGTCACTTCTACAGATCTTGCCTCTGACAAAACCAGGTATGCCGGATTCTGCCTTAAGCATGCTTTGATCGCATCTGTATAAGAGAAGTTATCCTTTACACGAAGCTCTACCGCATCTGCCCCAGGATTGATCTCTGAATAATGAATTTCCAACGAATCCTCGATCGTGATCACACGCTCACCGGGCGGGATAAACTCTGAGAGTGCATTCAAAAAGGTCGTTTTTCCCGCTCCGGTTCCGCCGCTGACGAAAATGTTGTACCGCGCAGCTACAAGTGTTTTTAAGAGGTCCGCGGCTTCCGGGGAAATACTTCCATAATCCAAAAGGCGCTCCATCGTCATTGGCTCCGGGAATTTCCG
>OGMX01001302.1_pt1 | contig 11390 bp, 7 predicted proteins | sample 1573351 | NCBI WGS metagenome assembly OGMX01 (sample SAMEA2581926, study PRJEB24529) | metagenome | biome: Human gut stool | place: China | collected 2011 | reverse complement strand
AACGCATGGATGAAGCTGCGGGTGATTTTTGTCCGTTGTCAAAGCTGCTGCTCGGATGGTACCTTCCGGCAGAAGTACAGATTTACCACCCCGGCAGCAAAAAGACCGACATCACTTTAGCTGACTCCTCCATGCAGACTAACACTCCAGCTGCACAGACATTTACCCTGACAGATGATACCCAAGAGGGAAGCTGTCTGATCATACCGCGCACTGATGCTTCCAGTTATTTTTCAGAATACATGATCCTTGACTATATCACCCCGAATGGTAATTATGACGGTATGTTTTCTTCCGGCGGACTTCGTATTTATCACGTCGATGCCACCCTTGCAAACGACGAATACTATGCCCCCTATCTGACCGCTGATAACTACAGTCCTGTCTACGATTCCACCAATAACGGCAGGCGGATCTTAAGACTGGTCAATGACGGAAATGGCTTTTACCGGAACGGTGATGTGATTGATGGCACTGCCACAGGCTTGGGCTGGTATGACAACAACGGACAGGTGACCATTGATACCGGGTATACGATCACGGTTGACTCTGTATCTGCGGATCAGAAAAAATGTACCGTAACGATTTTGCCGGACAACTAAATAACTTTTTCCACCAACTCCAGACAAGAAGCCGCAAATTTTCTCCAACTCCCAACAAAAAGCCCGTCCCCCATGTCAGCTTCCTCACAGAATCCAAACATGAAAGACGGGCTTTCTATCTTACAGGTTGTCCACCTATATTATTTGTTGCCTAACTCAGCTTTTAATGCTGTTGTTAAAGCTGGAACGATCTTATTGAGATCACCAACCAGACCATAATCAGCTACGTCGAAGATTGGAGCATCTTCATCTTTGTTGATTGCGATGATCAGGTCAGAATCTTCCATACCAGCTACATGCTGGATTGCTCCGGAAATACCGATTGCAAAGTAGATCTGAGGACGAACAGTTTTACCTGTCTGACCTACCTGTAAATCAACTGGTAACCAGCCATTCTCTACAACTGCACGGGAGCAGCTTACAGTACCGCCAAGTACCTCTGCAAGATCTTCCAAAAGTTTGAAGTTCTCTTTGGAACCAACTCCACGACCACCGGAAACAAGGATCTTTGCTTCCATAATGTTTGCTGTGCTCTTAACAGCTTTTACGATGTTTAAGATCTCAACATATCTGTTGTTTGGTGTAAATCCCGGGTTGTACTCTACAACGTTTGCTTTTGCACCGCTGATCGGAGCGATCTTCTGCATAACACCTGGACGTACAGTTGCCATCTGAGGACGGTTGTCCGGGCAGGCAATTGTTGCGATGGTGTTACCACCAAATGCAGGACGTGTCATTAATAACTGGTTGTGTTTCTGCTCTGATTCTTTACCAGGTGCAGCAACCAGTGGGAAATCACCGATCTCAAGAGATGTACAGTCTGCTGTCAGACCTGTTTTTACTCTTGCAGAAACAGTAGGTCCTAAGTCACGGCCGATAGCAGTTGCACCAACTAACATGATTTCAGGTTTGAACTCGTTAATTACAGATGCTAATGCATGAGCATACGGCTCTGTTCTGTAGTCTTTTAATTCAGGATCATCTACTACGATAACTTTGTCAGCACCATACTCAGCTAACTGATCTGCTAATCCTTTTACACCAGAACCAATTAATACAGCAGTTACGTCTGTACCTAAATCTTTTGCTAAGTCTTTGCCTTTTCCAAGTAACTCAAATGCAACGCCATCTAATACGTTATCTACCTGCTGTGCAAAGACAAATACTCCTTTATATTCTTCTAATGCCATGTTATTCACCACTTTTCCTTTTTTTATTAGATAATGTGTTTCTCTTTGAATTTACCGATCAAATATGCTACGGATTCTGCCGGATCAAGGTTTACTTTCTCACCAGCACCCTTTGCAACTTTATCAGATGCTTTTGCAATCTTAGTAGGAGATCCCTTTAAACCAAGATCAGAATCGTCAACATCCTTTAAGTCTGCTCTGCCCCAAACGGTTACTTCTTTGTCAAATGCATCGAAGATTCCGCCCGGTGTCATGTAACGCGGCTCATTTAATTCAGAAAGAGCAGTTACCAGACAAGGCATTTTTGCTTTTAACTCATGATATCTGTCTTCGTACTGACGTTTTACAACAACAGAATCACCCTCTACTTTGATGTCTGCTGCGTAAGAGATAACCGGAAGTCCAAGATGCTCAGCGATCTGAGGACCAACCTGTGCAGTATCACCATCGATAGCCTGACGTCCTGTGATGATCAGGTCATAGTCTAAGTTACGAAGTGCACCAGCGATTGTGGTAGATGTTGCCCATGTATCAGCTCCACCTAATACGCGGTCTGTTACAAGAACTGCTTCATCAGCACCCATTGCTAATGCTTCACGAAGAACTGCATCAGCCTTTGGAAGTCCCATGGTAAGAACTGTAACTTTTGCTCCTGTCTCATCTTTGATTCTAAGTGCTGCTTCAAGACCAGCTTTATCATCTGGGTTCATGATAGCAAGCATTGCTGCTCTGTCAAGCGTTCCATCCGGGTTGAACTTAACGCCGCCCTTTGTATCAGGAACCTGTTTAATACATACTACGATATTCATGTATTTTTCACTCCTTATGTTTTATATGTTTAAATTTTACGCGGATTGATTCGAAATTACTTTAACAGTGCACCGGAGATTACCATACGCTGGACTTCGCTTGTACCCTCGTAGATCTCAGTGATCTTAGCATCACGCATCATACGCTCTACATCGTACTCTCTGATATATCCGTATCCACCGAATAACTGAACAACCTCAGTTGTAACAGCCATTGCAGTCTCTGCTGCGAATAATTTCGCTTTTGCAGCTTCTACAGAATATACTTTCTGAGTAGCTTTTGCCATTGCAGCTTTGTAAACTAAAAGCTGTGCAGCTTCGATTCTTGCAGCCATATCAGCAAGTTTGAACTGTGTATTCTGCTGCTGTGCGATTGAACGTCCAAACTGTTTTCTCTCTTTTGTATAAGCGATAGCTCTGTCTAATGCGCCCTCAGCGATACCAAGTGCCTGAGCAGCAATACCGATACGTCCACCATCAAGTGTGTGCATTGCGATCGGGAAACCTTTTCCTTCCGGTCCTAACAGATTCTCTTTCGGGATTCTGCAGTCTTCGAAGATCAGCTCATAAGTAGATGATCCACGGATACCCATCTTCTTCTCTTTTGTTCCGAATGAGAAGCCTGGAGCTCCCTTATCAACGATGAATGCAGAGAAGTTTTTCTTCTTTCTGCCTCTCTTATCCTCTGTGATGCTTGTGATTGCGATTACGATATAAACGTCTGCAACTTTACCGTTGGTAATGAAACATTTAGATCCTTTTAATACCCACTCGTCACCATCTAAAACAGCTTTTGTCTGTGCACCCTGTGCATCAGTACCAGCACCCGGCTCAGTTAATGCGAATGCACCTAACTTCTCGCCTGTTGCAAGTGGTTTTACATATTTCTGTTTCTGCTCTTCTGTACCATATGTCATGATCGGATCGATGCAGAGAGATGTATGTGCAGATACAACAACACCTGTGGTTGCGCAAACTTTAGATAACTCTTCTACGCACATAACGTATGTAAGAGGATCACAACCCTGTCCACCATATTCTTTCGGAACCGGGATTCCCATGAATCCGTATTTCTGCATTTTCTTAACCGTTTCTGCCGGGAAAGCTTCTGTCTCATCTGTTTCCTGTGCAAGCGGTTTTACTTCTGTTTCAGCAAATTCCTTGAATAAGGAACGCGCCATTTCATGTTTCTTGTCTAAAGTGAAATCCATGATCTAATTTTCCTCCATAAATATTTATTTTACTGAGCATCGACCGGAGTCTTTGTACGATCAGCATTGTATACATAGAATCCCTTGCCGCTCTTTGCTCCAAGGTTACCACCACGAACCATCTTACGGATCAGTGGGCATGCACGATATTTGCTGTCGCCTGTCTCTTTGTAAAGTACATCCATGATAGCAAGGCAGATATCAAGACCGATGAAATCACCTAACTCTAACGGTCCCATTGGGTGGTTAGCACCAAGTTTCATAGCTGCATCGATACCAGCGATATCGGAAACACCTTCCATTTTGATGAATGCAGCTTCGTTGATCATTGGGATTAAGATACGGTTTACAACGAAACCAGCAGCCTCATTAACCTGTACCGGAGTTTTTCCGATCTCTTCAGAAATTTTCTTAATAGCGGAAACAGTTTCATCCGGAGTATTCACACCAGCGATAACCTCGATCAGTTTCATACGGTCTGCCGGGTTGAAGAAATGCATACCAACCATTGGACGGTTTAATCCGTTTCCGATCTCTGTGATGGAAAGACTGGATGTGTTAGAAGCGAAGATACAATCTGGTTTTGCGATCTCGTCTAATTCTTTGAAAGTAGTTTTCTTTACTTCCATGTTCTCGAAAGCTGCCTCTACGATCAGATCACAGTCTTTGCAAAGGTCTTCTTTTAAACCTGGAGTGATTTTTGCAAGGATGCCATCAACAGCTTCCTGTGTCATTTTTCCTTTTTCTACTAATCTTGCATAACCTTTTTTGATTTTCTCTTTTCCGCCTTCAGCCCACTCCTGCTTGATATCGCAAAGTGCTACTTCATATCCTTCTACCTGAGCAAATGCTTTTGCAATGCCCTGTCCCATAGTTCCTGCACCAATAACGCCAACCTTCATTTCGGTTACCTCCTGAAAATAATTATGTTAACTGTATGTTTGAAAAATGCAATCCCCGGGAAGTCATTCCCCGGGAATTACTATAAAAAACTATTATCTCTCAACGATTGTAGAGCATCCCATACCACCGCCGATGCAAAGTGTAGCAAGACCTCTCTTAGCGTCTCTCTTCTGCATCTCATGCAGTAATGTAACAAGGATACGGCATCCGGAAGCACCTACCGGGTGTCCTAATGCGATTGCACCACCGTTTACGTTTACTTTTGACATATCGAATTTCAGATCTCTTGCTACTGCGATAGACTGAGCTGCGAATGCTTCGTTTGCTTCGATTAAGTCCATATCATCAATAGATAAACCAGTTTTTGCTAATACTTTTCTTGTAGAAGCAACAGGTCCAACACCCATGATTTCAGGCTCAACTCCACCAAGAGCACCTGCTACCCATGTAGCCATTGGTGTAACACCAAGCTCTTTTGCTTTTTCTTCACTCATAACAACGATTGCTGCTGCACCATCGTTGATACCGGAAGCGTTACCTGCTGTAACAAGTCCGCCCTCTTTACCGGAGCAGCATTTTAATTTTGCTAAAGACTCAGCAGTTGTACCGGCACGTGGTCCCTCATCTTTCACGAAATCAACGATCTCTTTTTTCACTTTAACAGGAACCGGAACGATCTCATCATCAAATTTGCCTTCAGCGATTGCTTTTTCACATTTCTGCTGGCTGTTTGCTGAGAACTCGTCAAGTTCTTCTCTTGTAATGCCATATTTATCACATACGTTCTCTGCAGTGATCATCATATGATAGTGGTTGAATGCATCTGTTAATGCATCATTTACCATTGTATCGATGATCGTTGCATTGTTCATACGATATCCAAAACGAGCTTTTGTCATAGCATATGGTGCCATAGACATGTTTTCCATACCACCTGCAACAACGATATCAGCTTCACCTGCCATGATCATGGTAGCTGCATCATTGACACATTTTAAACCAGAACCACAAACAACGTTGATCGTGATTGCCGGAACTTCGATTGGCAGTCCTGCTTTGATTGCTGCCTGACGTGCAACGTTCTGTCCCTGAGCTGCCTGGATTACACAACCCATTTTTACCTCGTCAACCATCTCCGGTTTAACGTTTGCTCTTCTTAAAGCCTCTTTGATAACGATTGCACCTAAGTCTGCTGCTGGAGTATTGCTTAATGCTCCACCCATTTTACCGATTGCGGTACGGCAGGCACCTGCTAAAACTACTTTCTTTGCCATTTTGAATTCTCCTTTCAATTTAACACAAAGCTCTGCTTTTGCAGAGAATTTGTTTCTTTCTCTTTAAAGTTGCCGAAAAATGCTGTTAATTTTTTAACAATCTTTTTTAAAAAAATAAATTCAAACTTTCGGTTGAAATTTATCTTTTTTTCTTTCATTTTAAAAAGCTTATTTGCTATGTAATCAGCTATTTTTCTGCATTTCTTGTACTTTCATATGCTAACATATTTCACAATTAATTGCAATAGCTTTCTTTATTTTTCATCCTTGTAAACAATTTTTTACATCCTTTTTGCTCCATTTTGCGGGGTTTTTTGTTAAATTTTTATCATTTTATCATTTTGTTTAATAAAACACATGATTACCTATAACTGTTCCTTCTATAATGCCGTTATTCACACGAAAATACAGACAATTTGTTGTGCTCGTTCCACCCAGCACCGCCTGTGCTGCACTCATACAATCAGAAGCAACTCCCTGCTCCAGACGGTATGCAAGACGACCGCTGGCAACCGGAGAGAACTGCCCTCCCTGATAAATCACACCGGAAACTGTATTCGGAAAATAGGAACTTCTGACACGGTTCATGATCACGCTGCCCACCGCAAGTTTTCCATCATATGACTCGCCCCATGCCTCACACTGGATGATGGCAGCTAACAGATACGCATCGCTCTGGGCCGGTGCGTATGTCACATTCGACCTGTTTTCCTGTTCCTGCTTTTTGATGGCTGCAAGGCGCGCAGCATCCTCTTTTGCCTTCTGTATCTCAAGCTGCTTTTCGTATTCGATCATTTTCTCGATCTTTGCATCGATCGATTCCACATCGGACTGTGCATCTTCAATTTTCTCGCTGGATTCCTGTATCTTCTTCTGCGTATCCTCGATCAGGCTGTTGACTTTTTCCTGCTCTTTCTGTTTTTCCTGCTGTAATACAGTCAGTTCTTCCTTCTGCTCCTCGAGTTCCTTTTTCTGTTTTTTGATCTGCTCCGTGAGCTCCTGATATGCCGTAAGCATATTTCTGTCATACTGATTGATTGCACTTGTATATTCCGCCTGATTTAAAAATTCTGCGATGGAGGACACATGAATAAGCATGTCCCATACAGACTGATTGCCATTTTCATAAATATACTGAATGCGCACTTTCATATCTTCATACTGTTCTGCAGATCGTTCCTCGGAACGTTTCAGATCTTCCGCCGCCGTATTGATCTCGTCCTCTTTCTGCGCTGCCTGCTGCTCTAACTGGTTCATATCGGAAGTGATCGTATTTAACTGTCCGTTCAGTCCGCTAAGGTCGCTCTCCAATCCCTGTTTTTCATTGGTCAGGCTGTCCACCTGATCTTTCGCATCTTCTTTCTGTTTCTTAAGGTCTGTGATCTGGTCTTTTGCCTTATCAATATCTTTCTGTGTCGTTCCTGCATGGACAGTTGCCGTAACAAGTATGCAGCCGGTCAGTATTCCTCCCAGGATTCTTCTCAAAAAATTGTGTCTCATGCTGTTCCTTTCGGCTGAACAGTAAGCTTTCTGCTACTGTTGTATTTTTCGTTCATTGTATTTCTTCTATTAATATGGTATTATAGCATGTAAAGCACAATATGAATATTAATTTTTTCACATACCATTATTGGGGGAATATTCAGGCATCTGATGTCTGGATATGGTATAAAAAGAGCCTGATAATCATCACAGGGGGAGGATTTACCTATGCAATTTGTAAAAACAGCAGATTTAAAACCCGGCATGAGACTTGCAAAACCAATCTACAATAAGATGGGTGTTCTTCTTTATGAAAGAGACACACTTTTAACCATGCAGGGTATTAACAGTATCGAAAACTTTGGTCTGATCGGTATTTTTATTCTTGAGCCGGCAGAGCCGGTACCGCCTCTTTCCAGAGAGGATCTTGAATTCGAACAGTTCCAGACTATATATGTTTTTAAATTAAAAGAAAATATGGATCGTCTGCAGGCCAATCAAGCACCTGTTTCGCTGAGCGATCTCGTCAGAGACATCCAGACACATTACGGCAGTCTTGATCACAAATTAAATTTTGCACAAAACCTGCGAAGTTCTGCAGATTTTGTTTACAAACATTCCATCAGTGTCGGCATTCTCTGTGCGATGATCACAAATCAGATGCATCTGCCTGCTGCAGAACAGACAGCCCTTATCACAGCTGCGCTTCTCTACGATTTTGGTTATCTGTATGTACCACAGACAGTGTTAGACAAAGGGGATGACCTTACAACAGCAGATAAGGATTTTATCCAGCTCAACTTAGAGCGCGGTTATGAAACACTCCGCCCGGACCGTGGTGATTATAAATTCCCGGTACATACGCTTGATATTATCCAGCAGATCATTTTTAAAAACAGCCGTACTTTAAAAGTCAAAGAACCGGCAGACAATATCCGTCTTCTCGTCGATATTTTAGCAGTAGCGGACGAATTTGACCATCTGACCGCAATGAACATTAACAAACCGCCAATTTCAGAAATTGCTGCCATGGGACGTCTGAAAAAGGATAAAGCCACCTACAATCCGCTCGTACTTTCCGCTTTAGCAGAATGTATCCATATTCTTCCTACCGGTGCATGTGTAGATCTTTCCGATGGCGAAAAAGCCCTTGTGCTTGCAGAGAATCCGGCTGATTTTCTTCATCCGATGGTACTGAAGTTTTCCACAAACATGATATACGATTTAAGTGACCCGGTGATCAACAAATCTTTAAAGATCACAGATATCATGAAAACCATGGACAACCGTATCGCATTGGATAAAGATTCTGTAAAGCATTTTGTTTCCGATGCCTACATCAAAGAAACGGCAGACCGTTTCCGCAAGGTCAAGCTTCAGATTGCACAGCACAATCAAAGTAAACTGGAACAAAAAGCGGCAAGCGCCTTAATGAGTAGTGCATCTGTGATCCCGCAGGATGCTTTGGGCACAGAAAAACCACTGGCCCAAAAGAAACCGCGCAAAAAAATGAAACTCCGTTAATCCGCGCGACTTTTTTCTATATGTTGGAGTGGATATTCCGGCGATATAAAAAACGACATGAAAGCAATTTCTTAACTGCTTTCATGTCGTTTTTTCATGTTGTCGCCAATATCCATATTCCGCAAAAGCAAAAACAGCACGCCTCCTTTTGGATTTGTGCTGTTTTTTCTATATTATAAGATTCAAAAAACTACAAGTTCTTTACGGTCGCAATATCCACCGGTGTCAGATCATCGGTCGCAGTCTCTAAGCTGCGTGCCAACGCATTTGCCGTATCCATTGCTGTGATACAGTAAACACCTGTCTCGATTGCATTTCTCCGGATCAGGAATCCGTCTCTGGTCTTATCACCATTTCCCTGTGTCGGTGTGTCGATGACAAGGTCGATCTTATGTCCTAAGATTAAGTCCATAACGTTCGGTGACTCCTGAGAGATCTTGTTGACACGAAGTGCATTGACGCCGTGCTCCTGTAAATATTTTGCGGTGCTTCTCGTTGCGTAAATCTTGTAGCCAAGTGCCTCAAAACGTTTTGCAACACCGACTGCTTCCGGTTTATCTGCATCTTTTACTGTCATGATCATCTGTTTGTACTTCGGTAAAGTTACGCCTGCGCCAAGGAATGCTTTGTAGAGAGCCTCGTTGAAGGTCTTTGCAATACCAAGACACTCACCGGTTGATTTCATCTCCGGTCCTAAGGAGATCTCAGCGCCACGCAGTTTCTCGAAGGAGAATACCGGCATCTTGATCGCAATGTAATCTGCGGTCGGTGCAAGCCCCGGCTCATAGCCAAGTCCGCGGATGGTATCACCGATAATTACTTTCGTTGCAAGATCAACGATCGGAATACCGGTGACTTTGCTGATGTATGGCACAGTTCTCGAAGAACGCGGGTTTACCTCAATGACATATACCTGCTCATCCATAGCGATGAACTGGATATTGATCAGTCCGATGACATGCAGTGCCTGTGCAAGACGTTTCGTATACTCAACGATTGTCTCTTTTACATGGTCACTGATCGTCGGTGCCGGGTATACGGAAATACTGTCTCCGGAGTGTACACCGGTACGTTCGATATGCTCCATGATACCAGGAATTAAGATATCGGTTCCGTCACATACAGCATCGACCTCGATTTCTTTTCCCTGTAAATATTTATCTACGAGAATCGGGTGATCCTGTGCGATACGATTGATGATACCGATAAATTCCTCGATCTCATCATCGTTGAATGCGATCTTCATACCCTGTCCACCGAGTACATAGGAAGGTCTTACCAGTACCGGATAGCCGAGACGGTTTGCAACTTCTTTTGCCTCCTCTGCGGTAAATACAGTTCCACCTGCAGCTCTCGGAATCTGTGTTTTTTCCAGGATCTCATCGAAAAGCTCACGGTCCTCTGCCGCATCGACATCCTCTGCTTTTGTTCCAAGGATCTTAACGCCCATCTTCATCAGACTCTCGGTTAATTTGATCGCGGTCTGTCCACCAAACTGCACGACAGCTCCGTCCGGGTTTTCCAGCTTTACGATGCTCTCTACATCTTCCGGTGTCAGAGGCTCAAAATAAAGTTTGTCAGCAATATCAAAGTCGGTAGAAACTGTCTCCGGGTTATTGTTAATGATAACCGTCTCCCATCCCTCTTTTGCAAATGCCCAGGTACAGTGTACGGAACAGTAATCAAACTCGATACCCTGTCCGATACGGATAGGTCCGGAACCAAGTACAAGTACTTTTTTCTTCGGATTTGTCTCAATGGCTTCGTTCTCGCTTCCGAATACGGAATAGTAGTACGGTGTGGATGCCTCAAACTCTGCGGCACAGGTATCTACCATCTTGAATGCTGCCACGATACCATTTTCATAACGCATGTCATGGATCTCTTTTTCGGTCTTTCCGGTCAGTTTTGCAATAACGCTGTCCGGGAACTCGATGCGTTTTGCTTCTTTTAATAATTCTACAGTCAAAGGCTCATTCTTTAACTGGTTTTCCATCTCAACCAGGATGGCAAGTTTGTCAATAAACCAGCGGTCGATCTTCGTGATCTCATGGATCTTGTCATAGCTTACGCCTCTGCGCAGTGCCTCTGCGATCACCCAGATACGGCGGTCATCCACTACATGCAGCTGCTCATCTAACTCTTTATCGGAAAGTCCGGTAAAGTCGTAAGACATTAAACTGTCCACATGCTGCTCTAAGGAACGGATTGCTTTCATCAATGCACCCTCAAAGTTATTGCAGATACTCATAACCTCTCCGGTTGCCTTCATCTGTGTGGTCAGGGTTCTCTTTGCCGTGATGAATTTATCAAATGGAAGTCTCGGAATCTTTACAACACAATAGTCAAGCATCGGCTCGAAACTTGCGTAAGTTTTTCCGGTAATTGCATTTTT
>OGMX01001298.1_pt1 | contig 11453 bp, 10 predicted proteins | sample 1573351 | NCBI WGS metagenome assembly OGMX01 (sample SAMEA2581926, study PRJEB24529) | metagenome | biome: Human gut stool | place: China | collected 2011 | reverse complement strand
AATTTCATCTATCTGTTCTTCCTGCCCTGCAGAATTTGTCCACTTATTTTTCTTTTGTTTCTCTGCGTTCACTGTTTCATATTTTAACACAATTTTCTTAAAAAAAATAGAGGAAATTCTGTTTCAGATTCGCTATAATAGTGAAAATGCCTAAGTGCGGTCACATACGATGCGGACCGCCGTGAGGCCTGAAAGGAGATTATAAACATCATGAGACACATGTTAAATCCTCTTGACTTTTCTCTTGAGGAGACGGAAAGTCTTTTAGAACTTGCCGCCGACATTGAGAAAGACCGTTTCCGATACGCACATGTATGCGACGGAAAGAAATTAGCTACTCTCTTCTATGAGCCCAGCACAAGAACCCGTTTAAGCTTTGAAGCTGCCATGTTAAATCTTGGAGGTTCCGTTCTCGGATTTTCCTCCGCTGATTCCAGTTCCGCTTCCAAGGGCGAAAGTGTTTCCGATACAATCCGAGTTATCTCCAGTTACGCAGACATCTGTGCAATGCGTCATCCAAAAGAAGGTGCACCTCTTGTAGCTTCCCAAAAATCCAGAATTCCCGTTATCAATGCCGGTGACGGCGGTCATCAGCATCCAACCCAGACATTAGCCGATCTTCTTACCATCCGCTCCTTAAAAGGACGTCTTGACAATATGACGATCGGACTCTGCGGAGACTTAAAATTTGGCCGTACTGTTCACTCTCTGATCAGTGCCCTGATTCGTTATCCAGGCATTAAATTTGTACTGATCTCACCGGAAGAACTGCGTATTCCAAGTTATATCCGTGAAGATGTCCTGCGTGCAAATAATGTTCCATTTACTGAAGTTGAGCGTTTAGAGGATGCCATCCCACAGCTTGATGTACTTTATATGACAAGAGTCCAGAAAGAACGTTTCTTCAACGAGGAAGATTATGTCCGCTTAAAAGATTTCTATATCCTGACCAAAGCAAAAATGGATCTCGCACCGGAAGATATGATCGTTTTACATCCACTCCCACGTGTCAACGAGATCTCCGTAGAGGTAGATGACGATCCGAGAGCTGTTTATTTCAAACAGGCACAATATGCTGTCTATGTCCGTATGGCTCTGATCTTAACGCTGCTTGAAATTAAGGTTGAATAAGGAGGAGAACAATGTTAAATATCAGTGGAATCCATGAGGGCTTTGTCCTTGATCATATTCAGGCAGGTATGAGCCTGCAGATCTATCATGATTTAAAATTAGACCAGCTTGACTGTCCGGTTGCCATTATCAAAAATGCAAAGAGCAGTAAAATGGGTAAAAAGGATATTTTAAAGGTAGAATGTCCAACTGACGCACTCGACTTCGATATATTAGGTTTTATCGATCACAATATCACGGTCAATGTGATCCAGAATGACCAGATCGTATCCAAAAAAGAACTTTGTCTCCCAAAACAGGTCAAAAATGTGATCAAATGTAAAAATCCACGCTGTATCACTTCGATCGAGCAGGAACTGGATCAGATTTTCATTCTGACCGATCCGGAGAAAGAAATATACCGCTGTAAATACTGTGAGGAGAAATACACAAATCCAAACCGTCGTTAATCTAAAAATACTGCCAGATCATCCATTTATCGATCTGGCAGTATTTTTATGTAATCTTCTGTTTGCCAATATAAGCATATTTCTTTAGAACGGCCGCAGACAGCAGCAGTTACAGAGCATATTCAAAAACAGCATACTAAGACACCAGTTGCCTGCACTCGAATACGGTCTGTCGTAATTGCTTCCCATGTTTGTATACCATGTTCCGCCATACTCTAAATGCTGTAAAAACTGACGGTATTCAAAATTGCTCGGTTCCATCTCCACTGCACGTGTGGCATGCTCCTTTGCAATGATATTATTTCCTGCTCCCTGATTTGCCAGGGCACTGTAATAATACCAGCGTGCATTTCTTTCTGAAAAAGGAATCCCATTTAAAACATTAAGTGCTTCCGCATAACAACGGTTAGCTATGTAATTTGCAGCCGCCTGTATTTTGGGATTTTCAGTGCTCTGGTTATAATGATAGCTCTGTCCGCCCCCATATCCATAACCATTTCCTGAATTATATCCATAGCTGCTTCCCTGCTGCTTTTCCTTCATGATCTGGTCATATGCCTGCTGTACTTCTTTGAATTTTTCCTCAGCCTGCGCCTTGTTCGGATTATTGACATTGGCATCCGGATGATATTTACGGCTTAAGGAACGATATGCTTTTTTTATCTCTTCATCAGAGGCACTCCGTGAAACACCAAGCACCTGATATGGATCCATCATACATCAAACCTCATTATTTATGCTCTTTCTTTTTTGCCTTTTCCTGCAGATATTCATACTTCGACCATACACCTGAATACAGAATATTACGCAGAATATCTGCATGCAAAAGAATCGGCAGACGTTCAAATGATTTTGCACATTCTGACATCATACTTGTCAAAAGCAGCCGGCACCAGGTATCAAGATCCTGCGCCTGCTCTTTCTGGACAAATGTGAGCGGATTATAACAGTTTTTCTTTTTATCCCTGTCATAATCTTCATACGCATCCATCAGATAGATAAATTTACCCATGTAAAATCCCATTGTGCGGAGTTCTTCTGCCCATTCATCTTCCTTCCAGCAAAACACTTCTGCAACCATCTCTCCGGTCAGACCGGCAACAAGATCAAGATTTGTCTCCCGGTGTTTTTCGGCATCTCCGATCTTTTTCATGTATTCCTCAATGGCACCTACCTGTCTCGGATATTTTGACATGATACGAGTATAATCCTTATTCAGCATTTTTGCAAATGCCTTCTTTGTATAAGCCCTGTCATCCTTCCAGTCATCAATAAGATTATGATATGCCAGAATCAGATTCATATCCGCAGCATATTTTGTAGCCTCGTTGATCCACGCATTCCGCTTCTGTGACGGATGCAGTGCACAGGTAAACTGTGACTTTTCATCCGGCAGTTCATACAGGCCGGTCAGCAGAACGATCAGAAACGTCATATCATATGCAAGCAGCATCTGTCCCTTGGTTCCACAATTTGATTTAAGCTGTCTGCAAAGTCCGCAGTAATATGCCTGATATGCTTTTTTGCCTTCTTCCGTCAGCTCTTTCTGATTGATATTAATATAACCAAACACAAAGCATTTCTCCTTTGTCAGCTTTTTTTGATAAATTCTGTCTTACATTTCGGACAGGTAATGCAGATCTTTCCTCTTCCCTTCGGCACCCGGACTGTCTGTCTGCACTGAGGGCATTTGAAAAAACGGTAAGTACCACGCTGTGCCCAGCGTTTTTTCATATTGTTTTTCTTTACCACTGCCTTGTATTTTGCATTTAGAAATCTCTGGTTCTCCTCATAACGTTTTGACACATTCCGCGAGAGTATTCTGAAATAAGAATAAATTAACAGTGCCAGTCCCAGCCAGTATAAAATATTCACCCGCAAAAATGTAGATACCAAAAGCAGTACCAGCGCAGCTATGATCTGCACTCTTGAAAGATCATCCACCCCATATCTGCCAATCATAAACTGTCGTAATTTTTCTCTCATCTATAACATTCCTTTCCATCCAGATGCCATCACATTTTTATATTTATGTACGGAAAAACGGTACCCATCTGGCACCGTTTTTTGTCCATGACGCTATGGTAAACCCAATACACACAAACGTCAACATTCCTATTGTCTTTTAAGAAACATTTTAGATTTTGGTTATATTTCCATTACTGATATCTGATTTAAGCAGGACGATAAGCCGGGTTATGTCGTTGAATGGTCATCTATCTAGACCAGATGTCACCACCTGGTTCAAGCGACCTACCCGAAAGCAGACGGGCCGCCTTATGCTTTCTGTTCGGTCTTGCTTCGGATGGGGTTTACATATGCCCTCTCTGTTACCAGAGAGACGGTAGTCTCTTACACTGCCCTTCCACCCTTACCCGGTATATACCGGGCGGTATATTTCTGTTGCACTATCCTTAGAGTCGCCTCTACCGGACGTTATCCGGCATCCTGCCCTGTGAAGCCCGGACTTTCCTCACCCCGATAAACGGGCCGCGATCATTTGTCCTACTTAAATCCATCATTTGCCAGCCGGCACATTCTGCCAGCAAGGCACCCGATTAACTATACACTTTTTTTCTTATTTGTGCAAGCCTGTTTTTCTTATACATTAAAACACGAACCACCGATAAATTCACGGATGATAGAATTCTGCCCGATTCCATCCGGGGACATCGGAAGAAAATAATCCAAAAACTTCAAAAGACGTTTTGCCTCAAGATATTCCGGACAGTCCTTGTCAATGGCAAACAGCAATGGTTCTGCATATATCTTTAATACTGCCAGTTCATAGATCAGTGCAGAATTGAACATCACATCTGCCCCTTCCTGAAATGGAAAAATGTTCTTTTCCTCCCCACGGCGCACAGAATCCCACATGGCTATCGTTTCTTTTGCTGAAGTTCCTCTGGTTCTTGCATCACGCACGATACGGCGTATCATTCTTCCATCAGTAGTCGGCAGATAGTTATGCTCATCAATATTTAACTGTGTCAGCGCACTGATATAAATCTTAAATTTGCTCTCTACCGGAAGAGAATAGGACAATTTATCATTCAGTCCGTGAATACCCTCGATAACTAACACGTCATCTTTTCCCAGCTGCATGATCTTATCTTTGTATTCTCTTTTTCCTGTTTTAAAATTAAAGATTGGAAGATTCACTGCCTTTCCTGCCAGAAGTTCATTCATATCATGATTGAAAAGCTCCACATCCAGCGATTCAAGGCACTCAAAATCAAGTTCTCCGTTTTCATCACGCGGACACTTATCACGATCCACATAATAATCATCAAGCGGAAATGGATGCGGTTTTAAGCCTTTTGCCGCAAGCTGTATGGACAGGCGGTGTGAAAAAGTCGTTTTTCCAGATGAAGACGGTCCTGCGATCATGATAAACTTCTTGCCCTCTTCCTTTACGATCATTTCCGCAAGTGCGCCGATACGTTCTTCAAACAGTGCCTCCTGCGTCAAGATCATCTCCTGCGTCTTTCCTGCAGAGATTGCATCATTAAGAGCGCCGATCGTATCGATCTGCTGCAGTTTTCCCCAGTCTCTCGAACGTTTTAATGTATAAAACAATTTATCCGAAGGCACAAATTCCGAAACTTTTTTTGCATCTTCCCCAGGGAACAAAAGTACAAATCCATCCTGGTATGCTGTCACATCGTAATATCTTAAATATCCGGTAGACGGCACCATAAATCCATAAAAATAATCCTTATAATGATCCAGCTCGTAAATATTTACCCTGGAACTGCGCCGGTAACGGAACAGCTTCTCTTTATCTTTCATTCCAAGTTCATGGAATAAAGCTACTGCCTCATCCGTATTCATACTGTATTTTTCGATTGGCAGATCTGCCATCACAAGACGATACATCTCTTTTTTCAGTGATCCGATCATCGCCTCCGTGATCTTACAGCTTTCCCCATCTTTCATCAGTTCACAGTAATATCCCTGACCGATAGCATATCTGACATGTACTCCAATATGCTCTTTGCTCCACAGATTCCACACTGCTTTTTGCATCAGCAGTGTGACACTCCTGCGGTAAGCACGTTTTCCGGTCTTATCAGAAGTTGTAAGAAAAGACAGTTCTCCATCTTTTTCTATGGTTTTCTTTAATTCACGCAGTCTGTTATTATACAATGCAAGCACGATATCATCCTCATACCGGTCCTGATATTCCTGCGCTATACTTAAAAAGCTGATTCCTGTCGGATACGTTTTTTCTTCTTCCCCGATTTTTACAATGATCTGTTCTTCTCCCATATGATTCTCCATTCCCGCCCATTTCTTAAGACAGCACAAATCCAGCATGTAAAAAATGTCATTTTCCACAAGGATGGCTTATGCTTTATAATATGCAAGTGCAGCTTCATTATAACCAAGCGATTCTTTTACTTCTCCGATACGTGCAGTTATTTTCTCTGACTCAGGCTGTTTTAAAAGATTATCCAGAATAGTTTCAAACACCTTGTGTTCTTTCTGCAGATACTGATGCAGTATGGGATTTTTTTCCATAAGTAAGTGTCTTCCGTATAAACATTCGACCTTATATCTGCTTTGATCCTGTCTTTCACAGTTCCCAGCATTTTTTAGTGATGCATCTTTTTCTGTTATATCTGTATTTTTATTTTTCCCTGTCTGATAATGCACACGCATCATCGGATAATATTTGCCATCCTCAAATACCATACGCTCTGCATCGATCATGTATCCGTTTTTCGCAAGGTAATCCCTGACACCGGACAGTTCCGATTGTGGCTGAAGTATCAATTCGCCTGCCGCCTGGCAGACAGCTTTTCCTTCTTCTAAAATATGCATCACAAGTCCGCCACCCATCCCTGCAACCAGTATGGAGTCTGCCTCGCCCATTTGTAACGCTGCAACTCCATCCGAAAGCCTGGTCTGTATGTATGCATCCATACCATATAATTGAATATGTTCCTTTGCACGTTCCAGTGGTCCCTTATTAATATCCATTGCGATCGCACATCTGATCTTCTTTTGTTCTAACAGATAAATCGGTACATAACCATGGTCTGTTCCCACATCTGCTAATACCACACCTTCACTGACCAATGAAGCCGCCGTTTTTAATCTGTCTGATATCTTTACCATCTTACTCCAGATAATCCTTTAACTTGCGGCTTCTGCTTGGATGACGCAGTTTACGCAGTGCTTTCGCCTCGATCTGACGAATACGTTCACGGGTAACATTAAACTCTTTTCCAACTTCCTCAAGTGTTCTTGCACGTCCATCCTCAAGACCAAAACGAAGTGTAAGCACCTTCTGTTCACGCTCTGTCAGTGTACCAAGCACTTCTTCTAACTGTTCTTTTAGCAGAGTAAATGCTGCCGCATCTGCCGGAACAGGTACATTATCATCCTGGATAAAGTCTCCAAGGTGGCTGTCCTCCTCCTCACCGATCGGGGTCTCTAAGGAAACCGGCTCCTGGGAAATCTTTAAGATTTCACGCACACGCTCTACCGGCATGTTCATCTCTGCTGCGATTTCTTCCGGGGTAGGTTCACGTCCTAACTCCTGCAGTAACTGTCTGCTCACGCGGATAAGTTTGTTGATCGTCTCTACCATGTGTACCGGGATACGGATCGTACGTGCCTGATCTGCAATCGCTCTTGTGATCGCCTGACGAATCCACCATGTTGCATATGTCGAGAACTTATATCCCTTTCGGTAATCAAACTTTTCAACTGCTTTGATCAGACCAAGATTTCCCTCCTGAATCAGGTCAAGGAATAACATACCACGTCCCACATAACGTTTTGCAATGCTGACTACAAGACGTAAGTTTGCCTCTGCAAGACGTTTTTTTGCTTCCTGATCGCCAAGCTCCATACGCTTTGCCAGCTCGATCTCCTCTTCTGCAGAAAGCAGCGGCACTTTACCGATCTCTTTTAAGTACATACGTACCGGATCTTCAATGGATACACCATCCGGAACAGAAAGATCGATCTTTTCTACCTCAATCTCGTCATCATCATCCACTTCAAGCAGAATATCATCATCTGCATCATCATCTGTGATTCTTAAAACATCGATATTGTTTGCCTCAAGGAAATCAAGAATTTTCTCAAATTTATCGGAATCAAGCTGCATATCAGCAAAGAAATCACTGATTTCCTGATACTCCAACATATTCTTTTTCTTTTTTGCAAGGCTTAAAAGTTCTTTTAATTTTTCCTGAAATTTTTCTCTTGCTGCTTCTGTCTCCGCATTATTTACTGCAGATGCATCCGCTTTCTTTCCGGAAACCTTCGTATTTTCGTTGTTTTCTTTCTTTTTTGTTGCCATTTTGTTTCATCCTCTCAGGTTTTCTACTATTTTGTCCTTAATCAATGGAAATATGCACTTTCTCTAACTCTTCAAGTGCCTTCTTATCCGCCACTGACCGTTGCAGCGCCGCCATATCAGTCGGTGCCATGTTCTTCAAGTGATACTCAATGCTGTTTTGTTTTACCCGGATAATGGTTTCTTTTAACGCTTTCTCAAACGTTTCTTTGGAATATCCACCATTTTCTTTGTCTCCTTCTGTCTCTACACCACGGATCGTGGCATGAAAAAGACCTGCGATCTCGCGCTGTTCTTCTTCATTCTGAAACATACTGACAATTTTTGCCGGGTTGACGGTACCGGTATCCCGATACTGTTCATATAATATTTCCGCCGCTTTATGATAAATCTCTTCTGTAAAATCTTCCGGCGAAATATATTTCTCAATCTTAGGAAATAATCCGGTATGCTCGATGAGCCAGGTCAAAAGCAGTTTCTGTGACTGTATCATACCGCTTTCCTTTTTCTTTTCACCGCCCTGGTCACGCCTGACTTCTGCCCGCTCTCTCACAGGTGATGCACCACCCGCTGCCATACCGATCTTTGCTCCATACTGGTTTACCAGCCTGCGCAGATCTTCTATACCGATCATATACTTCTCTGCTACCGCAGCAATATAATTATCACGCTCTAATTTTTCCCCGAACGTACAAAGTTTTTCTGCAACCGCATTATAAAACTTTGTCTTGCTCTCCGGATCATGCATATCATACTGCTGCTCTAAGATACGTATTTCAAACATAAAACTGTTTTCTGCTGTATCGATCCGCTTCTGATATTCCTCTGCACCAAGTGCTTTGATAAATTCGTCCGGATCTTTGTACGGCTTCATATTGATAACTTTCGTGGTGATCCCAACTTCTTTTAAGATCGGGATTGCACGAAGCGCTGCCTTTACACCTGCTCCATCGCTGTCGTAGGTCAGATAAACATTTTTCGTGTAGCGCTTTAACAGATTTGCATGTCCACTCGTAAGTGCCGTCCCCAAAGAAGCAACCGCATTGTCAAACCCTGCCTGATGCAGGGCGATCACATCCATATAACCTTCACAAAGAAGAAGCTGTGGCTTTTTGGTGCTTCTTGCAAAATTTAATCCGTAAAGATTGCGGCTCTTATCAAAGATCTTTGTCTCCGGAGAATTCAGATATTTCGGCTCACCATCCCCCATGACACGTCCACCAAAACCAATAACCTTATTGTGTACATCCATAATCGGGAACATCGCACGGTTCCAGAACTTATCATACCCGCCGCGCCTCTCATCAATGCTGACTAAACCGGATTCTTTTAAAATATCATCTTCGTATCCTTTTTTGCGGAGATACTGGTAAAGATCATCGCTGTACTGGTCGGAATAACCGAGACCGAATTTCTGCATTGTCTCATCTGACAGCTCACGCTTTCTGAAATAGTTAAGCGCGCGCGCACCTCTCTCTCCACGCAGCAGCATGTAAAAATATTTTGCTGCTTCTTTATTAATTTCAAGCAGTCTTGCGCGCTTGTCCGCTTCCTGCCTCTGCGCACTGGTGTATTCCTGTTTTGGCAGTTCCACACCGGCGCGGTCGGCTAACGCTTCCATCGCCTCACCAAATGTAAAATTTTCATACTCCATCAGAAATGTAAATACATTTCCACCCGCGCCGCATCCGAAACAATAATACATCTGTTTGTTAGGCGACACGGAAAAGGAGCCTGTTTTTTCATTATGAAACGGGCAGAGTCCGAAATAGGTACTGCCCTTTTTTGAAAGACGCACATATTGGGAAATCACATCAACAATGTCATTCCTGGAACGCACTTCTTCTATGATGTCATCAGAATAATACGGCATCTTTTTCTCCTTTCGTGTTAGTAGCCATCTACCTGCCAGGCCTGTGGCATGAAGTATTCGCTGAATTTTGTGATGGCGTACTGGTCTGTCATGCCGGAGATGTAATCGCAGATGATACGCTGGTCTGTTTCACCGGCATCACGCATGCGCAGATATTTCTCAGGGAGAAGTTCTACATGTTCCATATAATAGAAGAACAACTGCTCGATCATGGCTTTTGCCTTGGTCTCTTCCCCTTTTGCTACCGGATTTTTATAGACATGGTCGAACATAAATTTGCGCAGTTCGATCATAGCCTGCTCTACTTCCTCCGACATAATGATATCGTCTTTTCCAACACTGTTGCTGATGATGTTATGTATCAGTGTATTTAAACGCTGCCTCGTCGAAAATCCCAGTGTTTTCCGAAGTTCTAACGGTATATTCTCCTCTGTCAGTATCTGCGCCCTTATGGCATCGTCAATATCGTGATTGATATAGGCGATCTTATCCGACAGCCGGACAATCTTTCCTTCTAAAGTATGCGGCATCAGACTCGTCTGATGGTTTAAGATACCATCCCTTACCTCCCAGGTCAGATTCAGTCCCTTACCGTCCTTTTCCAGCTTCTCAACGATCCTTACACTCTGCTCATTGTGATGGAAACCTTCATCGCACAGTCCATTCAGCACAAACTCACCAGCATGCCCAAACGGCGTATGTCCCAGATCATGCCCTAATGCGATCGCCTCGACAAGATCTTCATTGAGCCGCAGTGCTTTTGCGATCGTGCGGGCATTCTGTGATACCTCTAAGGTATGTGAAAGCCTCGTTCTGTAATGATCTCCTTTGGGTGTCAGAAACACCTGTGTTTTATTCTTCAACCGGCGGAATGCCTTACAGTGTAAAATCCGGTCTCTATCGCGCTGGAATACAGGTCTTATATCACACTGTCCTTCCGGATAATCACGTCCTCTTGAATGTATGCTGAGCGTAGCATACGGACTTAAGTTCTCACATTCCATCCGTTCAATATCTTCCCGTATCGACATGTTGTTCCTCCTCTTTGGATAAACCTGCCACACAGTAATTACAATATATATATTCCGCGTTCTTTTTCGATTTCCTTTTTTTATTTTAAATTAATGACAAAATTTTGCCCTCAACTTTGCCCTCTTTTCCATTAATCATTTTGAAAACGAGATAAATGTTCATATGGAAGGATCAGTCTTCCCCGGTAAAGTCCACACCCATCATTGATCAGGCTGTTATCAATTGCCGAAAACATATTCACATCCAGTTTTGCCAGTTCGATCTGCTGCAGTTTCATTCCTCTTTCATATGCCTCATCAAAATAAATACATTCCCCCACCGGAACAGCATCACGTCTTGCACGTTCACTCTCCTGCTTCTTCTCATATCCCAGATGATTCGCTGGTCCGATTTCCGCTATATCATCCATCGCTTTTGTCCTAAGCTGCATTTCCATATAACAATGTGCACTGTTGTCAAAAAAAGTAATATGTAACGACCGGTATCCATCCGGTTCTTCATTCACAATATAATCCCTGTAATACGGCCGTACTTCTTCACTGAGCAGTGGAGAATCACTCAGCTTTATACCGCCTGCCGGTTCTGCCGTAAATCCCCGCTCCTCTAAAAATACCTTAAGCACATTTGCGATGTCATATAAATGTCTGATTTC
>OGMX01001278.1_pt1 | contig 11670 bp, 10 predicted proteins | sample 1573351 | NCBI WGS metagenome assembly OGMX01 (sample SAMEA2581926, study PRJEB24529) | metagenome | biome: Human gut stool | place: China | collected 2011 | reverse complement strand
AAATTAGTGGAATCTTTCACTGAGATATCCGGGGTAAAATTGCCATACTGATCCTGATATCCACCGTGATTCTGCATTGTCACATTAAAAACAAACAATGGTTTATCTGTTTCTTTATTTTCATAAAATTCGATAATCTTATCCACACAGCTCTCATCACTGATATACTGTCTCACATACTGTGGATTCACATACTCATCTTTAAATACACTTTCGTTAAAACCTAACATCGGATAAACCGTATCACGTTCCCATCCGCCTGCATTGTATGGATGTGTTGCAATCGTCTGATATCCTAATGTTTTCAGATAATCCGGAAGTGCCTTTAAATCCCCATTGATATACTGCTGGTACGGAATACTTCCCTGTGGAAGAAATGCCATGGTATTGCCGGTCAGAAATTCAAACTCGGTATTTGCCGTATTTCCGCCACATACAGATACGTTTAACATTCCGGTAACCGTATTTTCTGCTCCCTGTTCCAAGCTGTGAATAAACGGCATGTAATCCTCATTTGTCTCAAAATCACCCAGAACCGACAGATCCGAAAACGACTCATTCATCATCACAATGATATTTGGAAGTTCTTCATCCTTTTGCGTATCATCTTTTGCTGCCGGATCAGTATCCTCCGACATTGCACCTCCTGCTCCGTAGGAATCAAGCACTGCCTGTGCCTCCGAGTCACTGTAATGCTCCGGTTTATCGATCGACATATATGCAAGATTCATCACAAATGTGACTGCCATTCCATCCACATCTGTCATGTAGACCGGTGTAAACAGCTTATTATAAAGTCTGTGGCTGTTCTGAAAGCTCTCCTGCTGTAAGGTTCCCGCAAACAGTGAAAACACCACAGCCACAAGTGCTGCCGGTATAAGCCGTTTCCAGAATACAAAACGTGTTACTTTTACCTTTATAAAATGAAATAATGCGATTGCCACAAGAAACACCAGTGTTACCACGACCATACGCGTATCCGGCATAAAATTATAATTATCCGCCACACTCGCCGCCGTTTTCCATGAAAAAATATCCCACGGCACAATCGGATTTGTACGGAAACGCACTACATAACTGTTTGCAATACCATAGATCATCGCCACACCATAAACGATCCGGTGTGCTGTCTTTAATTTTCCTGTCAGCAAAAACAGTACAATCGTTACCAGTAAAAACAGTACAATATTAAAAAACTGAGCCCACGGACGCACGACCATAAACGATAAAAACATGCCGCAGGCGGCAATATGACAAGCAGCAACGATATGATACTGCTTCCTGCCTTTTTTAAAATATCATTCTTCTTATCCGACTTTTTGTTCCTGGCTGCTATTTTCTCATTTCTCTGCTCTTTTAATTTTTCCCAGAAACCTTTTGGTTTCGTATTTTTTCTTTTTCTGCTAGCATTCATGTCAAACCTCATTTCAAGGGTGTATCTTCCCTTTAGATAATTAGCCGAATGATATTTTAGCACATTCCTCCAGCAAATAACATCTATTCGTAAAAAATTCATAAATTCATAAGTTTCCAGTATTGCAACACTATTTCCCAGCCTTTATTTTTTGCATGTTCTGTCGAATCAAATAGTTATTTTGACGCTTTATGTTAATAAAGCAATAATCTTTCCCACAGACGTCTTTATTGTCTTGACATTTCAAATAATTTTTTTTAACATGAAAATATATACAATACCTGTATCGATTTGAGTGGCGCAAAAAGGAAGATGAAAATGAATAGTGAATCTGAAATCAACCGTCTGACAAAAGAGAATGAAACTTTCCGAAAAATCATTGAAACACAGCAGCATACGATCAATCTTCTCATTGATCATTTTATTGCCGGTAATACAGATAAACAGATCAAAAAGAACTAAATTTTGTATTTTTATTAAAAAAACAGAGCGACCGTCTGCCGCTCTGTTCCTTTTATCCGTGATAAAAAATCTTTCTTCAAAATATACAATCTGCTGTTTATGATCTTTTTGGGCACAAAAAAAGCTGCTGACGGGAATCGGACCCGTGACCTCCGCACTACCAATGCGACGCTCTACCGACTGAGCCACAGCAGCATTGTGTTTTTCAACACCTGTATTACTATACAATAGGATTGTACGCTTGTCAAGCATAAAATGCAGGAAATTTTTGTAATTTTTCAAAAAATTTACACAATCCCAGATCAACATTCCATGTCTCACCGGGATTGTGTTCTTCGGGTCTTCTGGCCAGATGGTGTTTTGTCACCACATCCGTTATGTTCTTCCCGTTTTGTTTCAATCAGCCTCTCCTTTTTTACATCCGATTCATAATCTTGATGTGTGACTTAAAAAGAGAATAATATTTCATTCCCTTATCTTTGCCATAATGTCCCTGCAATGCAGCTCTTAATGAATTGAGATTCTTTCTCTTCGCATTTGCCTTATACAAAAACGAGGAAAAATCTTCCGGACAGTCCAGTTTTGGATCACTGTAGGCAAATACTGTCTGACAATAAACGTCAAACTTCTCTTCCTCACTGATCGCATTCTGATTCTCACGGCAGATTGCATATGCAGAACTGTTCTTTGCCTCCTGGTAAAGTTCTTTTCCGATCTCTTCCCCAAAGAACAATACCAGTGCATTGTGAAAATCTGCAAGACGATCTTTGCTGATGCAGGTAAGCAGGCTGCGGATAACCTCATCCTGTTCCTTTGAAATCTCTGGTGTTTTCACCATTATATTCTTCTCTGGATCTGCATCTGACAATTCTTCATCCTGCTGATTTCCATCTGCTGTTTCATCCGGTCTCATAATTTCATCCGGCATTTCCATCTGAATCTCTTCTGGTTCAGACATTTCTTCTGATTCCGCATATTTTTCCGTCTGTACCTGTTCTTCCGCAGTTACCGTTTCGTTTTTCATAGACTCAGCTGTCTGCTCCGTCGCAGCTTCTGTCTCGTGTTTCAGAAACTCTGCCGTCTGCCCTGTCGCAGCTTCTGTCTTGTGTTTCAGAAATTCTGCGGTCTGCCCCGTCGCAGCTTCTGTGGAATTTTCCAATAACTCTGCTGTTTTTGTCTTCTGCTGTAATCTGCGGCTTAATTCTTTTCCGCTGATACGCTGTACCGGCATATTACGCTGTTTCCAATAGCGGACTGCTGCATCAAATCCGGTATCATTTGAAACGATCACATAACAGTTTTCCTGATTCTCACACAACATATACCCAAGCTGTGTAACAAGCTGGAAATCAAGTGCATTGCTTCCCTCAAAACATTTTATAAACTCTGCTTCTTTCTCCGTCTCCTTTAATAACCTCACATTTTCGTAATTCATATGCGGACTTTTCTGCGTATAAAATACGATCACTTCCTCATCAGGCTGTGATGCTACCAGTAACGGTACCCATATATCTCCTACATTCTCACTGTCAACCAAATATATTCTTTTCATCTGATCACCGGCTGATCGAAACACATTTATTATAACATAAGACGGAATCATGCCTCTACTCTTTTTTACAGAATATCAATATATTCTCCCGCAAGTGCTTTATTCATGCTGCGTACTGCACAGAATTTTCCACACATGGAACAGGTATCCTCGTGTTCCGGTTTTCTGCTGTTCCAGATTGCTTTAGCCGTTTCCGGATCTATTGCACATTCCCACTGTGCATCCCAGTCTAATACACGTCTTGCATCTGCCATCTTATCATCGATCTCCCTTGCTCCACGGACACCCTTTGCAATGTCTGCTGCATGTGCTGCGATCTTCGATGCAATGATCCCCTGTTTTACATCCTCCACGTTTGGCAGTGCCAGGTGTTCTGCCGGTGTGACATAACATAAGAATGCTGCTCCGTTCTGCGCTGCGATTGCTCCGCCGATTGCGGATGTTATATGGTCATATCCTGGTGCAATATCAGTAACCAGCGGTCCTAACACATAAAACGGTGCACCCATGCAGATAGTCTGCTGAATCTTCATATTTGCTGCGATCTGATCCATTGGCATATGTCCCGGTCCTTCTACCATAACCTGTACATCTTTCTCCCATGCACGTTTTGTCAGCTCTCCAAGTCTTACCAGTTCTTCGATCTGGCATACATCAGATGCATCCGCAAGACATCCGGGACGGCAGGCATCTCCAAGTGAAATGGTCACATCATGCTCACGGCAGATCTCAAGGATCTCATCGTAATATTCATAAAACGGATTTTCTTCTCCAGTCATACACATCCACGCAAATACAAGAGAACCTCCGCGGGAAACAATATTCATTTTACGTTTATGTTTCCGGATCTGCTCGATCGTTTTTCTTGTAATTCCGCAGTGCAGTGTCACAAAATCCACGCCATCTTCCGCATGCAGACGCACCACATCAATAAAATCTTTTGCGGTCAGTGTCGCAAGATCTCTCTGATAATGGATCACGGAATCATAGATCGGCACGGTACCGATCATTGCCGGACATTCTGCGGTCAGTTTTCTGCGGAACGGAATTGTATTTCCATGAGAGGATAAATCCATAATAGCATGTGCGCCCATATTGACTGCCGCCATAACTTTCTCCATCTCCACATCATAATCTTTGCAGTCCCTTGACACACCAAGATTGACATTGATCTTTGTGCGGAGCATGGACCCCACGCCCTCCGGATCAATACATGTGTGATGTTTGTTTGCGCAGATTGCAACTTTTCCCTCTGCTACAAGCGGCATCAGTTCCTCTACTGTCATACGCTCCTTTTTTGCCACGATCTCTAATTCTTTTGTCACAATGCCTTTTCTTGCTGCATCCATCTGTGTTGTATACTGTTCCATACATTTTCTCCTTTTCGCATGAAAGACTGCTGGCGATGAGAATTTTTCTATGAATGATTTAAAAAATCTCCTGCCGCAAGTGCGACAGGAGATAACATCTTCCCAATACGCTCCCTACGACAGTATTAACTGACAGGTTCAAAGAGTCAGGTTTTAACCTTCTCAACTGCAATCTCTCCAGGCACTATCCCAGACATGCAGTCCCTCTGCGTTGTTTTCTATTATATTTTACCGACTCATTCAGTCTAGCGGAATCTATGATAGTTGTCAATATTTGTACAACAAAAAAGACAGCCGATGCTGTCTTTTTAGGAGAAGGTATTTTTACTATGGGGTATAGCAAAAACTATATATAATGTATTGGGGGGTTTTTACAGTCATTATAATAGCATGATTTTCTCAATAAGTGTTCACAAATGTTACAATTTTCTCTTTTATTTTTTATGCAACATGCACAATCATTTTTCGTGACAATCCACAAAAAAGCAGATAAATCTTTTACATCTTCCCCATTTCAGGATTCATCTCACGGATTTTTGCCTTAATACGCGAGAGCGCATTATCAATGGATTTTGGCGTCTTTCCCATCTTTTCTGCAATCTGCTGATAATGAAGTCCCGCAAGGTACTGGTCTAATACTTCCCGTTCCATCCTGCTTAAATGTGTCCGGAGCCTTTTCCAGAACTGCTCTACATTCTCCTGATCGATCATCATCTGCTCCGGATTGCCGATTCCATCCATCGTCAGTGTTTCCGCCAGCGGATATCCGTTTTCGCCGTTTTCTGAATAGAAAGAAACATAAGAATTAAGTGGTGCATGCTTCTTGCGGTTTGACGCCTCAACTGCCTTATATAACTGTCTTGTGATACATAATTCCGCAAAATGAAAAAAAGACGCTTCTTTCGTGTTATCAAAATCTCTGATTGCCTTAAACAGACCGATCATCCCCTCCTGGATCAGATCATCCGTCTCCCCACCGATTAAAAATACTGCATTTGCCTTTTTGCGGACCAGCGGTTTATATTTATCCAGAATATAATCCATGATCTTTCCGTCCGTATCACCGCTGTCTTTTAATACCGCGATCAACTGTTCGTCTGTCAAATCCTGATATGACTCTAACATGTTCCTCCCAAGACTCCCGCTGCAAATTTAGCGCATACGCTGCCGCACGATCTCATATGCAAGTACACCTGCTGCTACTGATGCGTTCAAAGAATCAATATCCCCCTTCATTGGGATGGACGCAACAAAATCGCAGTTTTCACGCACAAGTCTGCCAACACCTTCGCCTTCACTGCCGATCACAAGACCGATCGGTCCTTTCAGATCGAGATCATACATACAGGTTCCATCCATATCTGCGCAGACAAACCACATTCCTTTGTCCTTTAACTCTTTCATCGTTGCAGTCAGATTTGTTACCTTTGCAACCGGGGTATAGTTGATCGCTCCGGCAGATGTCTTTGCCACGGTAGCTGTCAGACCAACTGCACGGCGTTTTGGAATAATAACACCATGTGCCCCCGCAAGATTTGCGGTACGGATGATCGCACCAAGATTATGTGGGTCCTCAATATTATCCAGAATAAATAAGAACGGCGGCTCACCCTTTTCTTCTGCCAGTTTTAACATATCTTCCACCTCGGCATATTCATATGCAGCAGCAACAGCGATCACACCCTGGTGTTTTTTTGTCTCAGAAAGCTGGTCTAAGCGTTCCTTTTCCACAAAATGTACGATCGTGTCGTATTTTTTCGCCTCTCTTACGATCGTGCGTACCGGACCGTCCTGACAGCCGTCTAACACAAATAATTTATCAATCGTTTTTCCGGAACGGAATGCCTCAAGCACCGCATTCCGTCCCTCTATTTTCAGCTCTTCGTAGCCCATTACTCTCTCCTTTTACATTTTCAGTGCAAGTTCGCCCACACCTGTCTTTACCAGTTCCACCAGACGTTCAAACTCATCTTTTAAATACAGATATCCCATCAGTGCCTCAAATCCGGTTGCTTTCCGGTAGTCTGACATTGTCGCATTTTTTGCCATTGTCGGCGATTTTGCATTTCTTCCGCGGCGGTACACTTCCGTTTCTTCCTCCGTCAGAACCGGCAGTAATTTCTCGATCATCTCCGCCTGTGTGTGTGCTTTTACAATCTGGCTTGTCCTCTTATGAAGCTCTCCTGCTCTCGTGTTTCCTTTTCCGACAACAACCGAACGGATCACCAGGTCAAATATCCCATCTCCGATATATGCTAACGTAAGAGGTGAATATGTCCGGATATCTACTTCACTGATCCCAAACTGTTCTTTAATATAGGAATCTATTCCTTTCTGCATCGGCATTTCCCCTCTCTCACGCTTTGTGCCAGATCACACCTTCTCTGGTATCTTTCAGTACAATGCCTTTTTCAAGCAGTTCATCGCGGATTGCATCTGCTTTTGCAAAATCTTTTGCTTTCTTTGCTTCCTTACGTTCCTCAATCTTTGCAAGTACATAGTTTTCTAACTCTGCATCGATCTCCTCTTTTGCATCTGTCTGTGCCGTTGTCAGATTTAAGGATAATACTTTGTCAAAATCATTGATCAACGCAAGTTTTGTTTTATCATTCATATCATCTTTGAGCAGATCGTAAATGATCGTGATCGCCATTGATGTATTCAAATCATTGCTGATCGCATCCTCAAATTTTGCCTTATAAGCATCAAATTTATCCTGCTGTACCGCTCCCTCATCCTTTAATTCTGCGATTCGTTTGGTCAGTTTTTTATAAGCTGCAGCCATATTATCTAATACTTCATAGGAAAACTCCAACGGTTTTCTATAATGGGACTGCAGACAGAACATACGGTATACGATCGGATCATACCCCTTTTCCTGCAGCAGGGATACGGTAAGGAAATCCCCTTTGGACTTACTCATTTTTCCGGATTTATCATTCAAATGCTGTACATGGAACCAGTATTTACACCATGTATGGCCAAGGTAACTCTCGGACTGCGCGATCTCATTGGTATGGTGCGGGAAAATATTGTCTACACCTCCGCAGTGGATATCTACATACTCGCCCAGATGTTTCATGCTGATACAGGAACATTCAATATGCCATCCCGGATATCCAACACCCCATGGACTATCCCATTTGAGTGCCTGATCCTCAAATTTTGATTTTGTAAACCAGAGTACAAAATCATTTTTATTTTTCTTATTCACATCTTCTTCCACATCATCGCGGACACCGACTAACAGTTCTTTCTCACTCTGGGAAGAAAATACATAATAATCGTCTAATTTTGAAGTGTCAAAATAAACATTTCCACCTGCCACATAAGCATAACCTTTTTCGAGCAGCACCTCGATCATATGGATGAACTCCAGGATACAGTTCGTTGCCGGCTCCACAACATCCGGTGTCTTGATATTTAACTTCTTACAGTCACTAAAGAATGCGTCTGTATAATATTTTGCGATCTCCATCACTGTTTTGTGCTCTCTTTTTGCACCTTTTAACATCTTATCTTCCCCGGTATCTGCATCAGAAGATAAATGTCCGACATCCGTGATATTCATGACGCGCTTGACATCATAGCCGACATAACGGAGTGATTTTTCCAATATATCCTCCATGATGTAACTTCTGAGGTTGCCGATATGTGCAAAATGGTATACGGTCGGTCCACAGGTATACATGCCGATCTTTCCATCCTCATGCGGGATTACCGTTTCTACTTTTCTTGTCAGTGTGTTGTAAAATTGAAATTTATTTTCCATTTAAATAATCCTCCTTGTTTTGCGAAGCAAAATGCGAATCCTCTGATGAGCAGAGGATTTTACTCCTTGTTTTGCGGAGCAAAATACAATTTTATTTTGTTTTTTGTGCATCAGCACTTAAAATCCGGACTGCCTGCTCTAAATCAAGCACACGGTTGACCAGTTCTGCATTTTCCCTCTGCAGTACGGTAATATCCTCTTTGACCGGATCCGGCAGATGGCATTGATCCATATCACTGCGCGGCATCTTCACATTGTCACGTTTTACGATTCTTCCCGGAACACCAACTACGGTACAGTTTGGCGGCACTTCCTCTATGACCACACTTCCCGCTCCGATCTTGGAATTTTCTCCAACGGTGAAGGAACCGATGATCTTTGCACCCGCACTGATCATAACGTTATCCCCGATCGTCGGATGACGTTTTCCGGTCTCTTTTCCGGTACCGCCTAGTGTCACACCCTGATACAGAGTAACATTGTCCCCAACGATCGCCGTCTCTCCAATGATCACACCACTGCCGTGATCAATAAAAAATCCTTTCCCGATCGTTGCTCCCGGATGTATCTCAATTCCTGTTTTTCTCGCTGCCCGCTGTGAAATATATCTCGCCCAGAAGAAATGTCCTTTTAAATACAGCTTATGCGCACGTCTGTAGCTCAACATAACCCGAAAACTCGGATAAAGCAATACCTCCATCGGCGATTTGATCGCCGGGTCCCGCTCCTTTATCACTGTAAATTCTTCCTTAATATGACTGATGATTCCCAAAACCGGCATCCCCTTTCCTGAATCAAAAAAAAGATCATTTCATCTCTAAGAGACGAAATGATCCGTGGTTCCACTCTAATTTAAGGATCTTATGATCCTCACTCAATACACTTAACGTGTGTAACCCGTATCCGGATACTGTATTGGCAGACAAAGCCCTTTCCCCGGACAGGCTCACGGAGGCACTTCGGAAATCTCTTTCTGAAAACTGCTTGCAGCCGATGGCAGTTTCTCTCTGTCAGCACTCTGGTTTCTTACTCTTCCCGTTCAACGCCCTTATCGTATTTATACTGGTAAGTTTATTTACTTACTCTAGTTTATGCACTTGCTTCCGATTTGTCAACTTTTTTATTTGTTCTCTTCCCTTTTTCTCATTGCATACGATCCTTTTCCGTGTTACATTATAAATAGTATCTGGTTATTCTGGGGATAATTTACAATTTATACGAAGGATTTTATTATGGAACAGCAAAGAGAAACTCTGTTGATTGTAGATGATTCACGCTTACAGCGTGCAGTTTTAAATGAAATATTTTCTTCAAACTTCAATATTCTTGAAGTATCCTCCGGCGAGGAATGTCTGAAAATGATCGAAGAAAAACAGGACATGATCGATCTTGTCCTTTTAGATCTGGTCATGTCCGGCATGGATGGTTTTGATGTTCTAAAACACAGACAGGGAATGCCGGAATTTAAGAAAATCCCGGTTGTAGTTCTCACAACCACCGATACCCCTGAAGTCCAGACAAAAGCATTCGAATTAGGTGCAAGCGACTTTATCAGTAAACCTGCTGAACCCGCCATCGCACGCCTGCGTATTGGTAACATTTTGAAAACCAACCGCAGACTGAATAATATTTTACAAAAGCGGGAAGAATTACGGATCAGATCAGAAGTTGATGAGATGACACATCTTCTGAATAAAACCACAGCTGAGCACACAATTTCCCATATACTTTTATCAAGTCCCGAAGGTCTGCATGCATTATTCGCCATTGATATCGACAATTTCAAAGCAGTTAACGATATCTGTGGCCACAAAATGGGGGATCACACAATATCTGTGGTAGCCGGTATTCTTGCATCCCATTTTTCAGGTTCTGATATTGTTGGACGCATCGGCGGAGATGAATTTGTTGTTTTTGTGCGAAATATAACAACCAAAGAGGCAATCTACGAAAAAGCACAGGAGCTTTTAAATGCCATTTCCGACAAGGAAGGACTGTCAATCCCTGAAAATGTTACGATCAGCATCGGTATTGCTTTCACAGATCCATACGAAACGTCTTATACCACACTTTTTCAGAAAGCAGATACTGCACTCAGCAACTCAAAAAAATCCGGGAAACAATGTTTTTCCGAATATGGGGTTTCTTCGCCAGTATCCGATGCCACGCTGAAAAATATTTTATTATATACACAGTCCAGGAATGTCGCATCCACGTTGAAGTTCGCTCATTCTTATCCGGACAGGCTTGTAAAAATATCTTCCCTTGCTGAGATACATTATGCGGTTATGGATAAAAACAACCACGTTCCTGCCGTTTACATAGATGTATCCGAAAGCGAAGATGACGGTCAGAAAATATGGGAAGAATTAAGTCATGAATCCTGGGCACAGTCAGTCCCTGTTATTGCCATCTGTCAGGAAAGTAACCTGACACAGGTTCGGAATGCCATATTATCCAATGTGATCAGCGATCTTATTTTTGATCCGATTGATGTTGAAAGTATCAAAAGACGCATCAAAAAATATCAGACACATGATGATATCTCATAAAAACAACGGTCAGATGACTTTATTTATCATCTGACCGCTTTTTATTCTGCGTATCTATTTTTTTGTTTTAACTGATTTTTTATTTGACCAGTCTGAATAAATCTTTACCTTTTTGGTTCCTGATTTTATTTCTTTGTACGTCCGTATTTTTATATAATACTTTTTCCCCGGCTTTAGACCTTTTATTCCTTTCGATGTAGTCTTATTACCTTTGACTACTGTCGTTTTTGTGTTCTTTTTGGAAAATGATGCATCCGTTGCATATGCGATTTCATATCCGCTTGTCTGTGATGCCTGTTTTTTCCATTTTAGTGTAAATGATTTTTTTGCGGCTTTTACATCTGTGAGGGATGTTCCCTTCGGGCAGATCTCAAACGTCTTTTTCAGTGCTCCGGTATAATTTCCACGGAATTTAACTGTTACAGTCGCTTTTCCGGTATTCTTATTGTTCTGATATGACACCTTATAAGAACCGCTTGAAATCACTTTTCCTTTATTATCTGTCACTTTTATGGCAGGCTTTTTCGCTTTTCCATCGTACACATAAA
>OGMX01001274.1_pt1 | contig 11706 bp, 10 predicted proteins | sample 1573351 | NCBI WGS metagenome assembly OGMX01 (sample SAMEA2581926, study PRJEB24529) | metagenome | biome: Human gut stool | place: China | collected 2011 | reverse complement strand
TGGGGAGGAATATTTAAGGCTGTAGGGAAAGTATTTACAAAGATAGGAGAATTATTAAGCTAAATAAAGTGTAATAAAAGAGAGAAGTAAACGTATAAAAAGAAAAAAAGAAAAGAGGAAATAAAAATGACAGTAGAAAAATTTATGGAAGTATTAAAAGAAGCTAATGAAAATGAAGAAGTAAGAAAAGCAATAGAAGAAGCAAAAAGTGCAAAAGAAGTAATAGAAATTTTGAAATTAGATTGTACAGAAGAAGAATTAAAAGAAGTAGTAGAAAAGTGTAAAGAAATGGGAAATGAGGAATTGAGTGATGAACAATTAGATAAAATAGCAGGAGGAATTAATTGGGGAGGAATATTTAAGGCTGTAGGGAAAGTATTTACAAAGATAGGAGAGTTATTGAGTTAAATAATAAGAAATAAAAAGAACTGCAATTTAAAAGTTAAATATAAAAATAGCTTTTAAATTGCAGTTCTTTTTTATTAGTATTAAGTATTGTTTTTTAGATATAATATATTTTATAATTTTAAGAAGTGAGGTGAATTTATTTATGAAAAAATATTTTTATATTGGATTAATAATAATATTATTATTATCCATTAGTATTATTTTTTATGGTGCATATTTGAATTCTCGTGGTGAAAATATTATAGCGAATAGAATGGATAATAGGCATATTGCATTGAAAGGACAAGTAGCTACAACTAGAAATATTCAACCTGTATTAAATATGGATACAATAAAGTTGTATTCAGATAAAATGGCAGATGCTGTAGCACTTATTGATGGTACAATTACTAATGCTTATGTAAAGCGCAATAGTATAGTTCAAGCTGGAGATTTAATGTTTAGCTTAGTGAACGAAGAAATTCCTTTAAAAATTAGTCAAGCAGATAGTGATATTTCAAAAGCAAATGTTGAGTTAAAGAGAGCTAAAAATACATATGAACGTTATAATCAGTTAATGAGTATGAATGCTACCTCAGCAGAAAAATTAGATGAAGTTGAAGCTGCATATAATGCTGCTATAGCTAATGTAGAAAATTTACAAATGCAAAAAGAACAATTATTAATTCAGCAATCTAGACAAAATATTCTTGCTCCTATTGATGGAGAGGTGTTGTTATTATATCGTCAGCCTGGTTCTTATGTGACAATGGGAACACCAATTGCTTTAATTGGTGATTTTAGTAAACTTTATTTTAGTCAAACTATTAATGATGCTGATATTAGTAGATTTTCTATCAATGATGAAATAGAACTTATTTTTCAAGAAAATGATTTACAAAAATCATATGATACTGATTATGCAGTAGGAAATTTAGGAAATCAACAAAGATTTATTGCACGTATTTTAGATATTACACCTAATTTAAATGAACCAGCTAGTATGCGCAAAATTTTATTTGAAATAGATAATGGTGTGCATATATTAGAGCCACAAAGTTATCGTAATGTGACATTACAAATAAAACAAAATTTTACATGTTTAACAGTGCCACTTACAGCTATGTTAAATCAAGAACAAAATAGTGTATTTGTTCTAAATGAGGATAATACAATTCAACGTCGTGAGGTAGTAACTGGAGTCAATGATGGAAAATATATTGAAATAATAAGTGGATTATCTGAAGGCGATATAGTTATTACTTCTGATACAAATGGTTTAAAAGATGGTACAAAAGTAGATATTACTATGGATAATGAGGAATAATGATGGATATTAATAAAATTTTTAGTCGTGAAGCTTTAAATAAACTTCGTTCTCCAGAAAAATTAGATACTTTACTACCGATAACTACTCCTATAAATTGGATGGCATTAATAGCTATTGGTATATTGTTATTTTCAGTAGTTTTGTGGTCTATATTTGGAGCATTTACTGTCAAAGTAGATGGAATGGGAATGATTATGGATTCTGCAGGTGTTGTAAATGTTTCGCATATTTCTGATGGAAAGATTAAAGAAATTTATGTACATTCAGGAAGTAAAATAAAAAAAGGTGATCTTATTGCTCGTATGGAACAGCCAGTACAAGATGCAGATACGCGTATGACTCAATATAATATAGCTCTTTCTCAAAGTGATCGTGATGCTATGAGTAGAGCATCTGAGCATGATGCAAAAAAAACTCAAGAATTAGTTAATGAATATATTTATAGTGATTATGATGGTATTGTTGATGAAGTTATGATAGAACCAGGAAGCATAATTAATGTAGGCACACCGATTTGTTCAATTCGTCGTACACAAAATAGAGATGAATTGACAGGTGTATTATATATTCCAGTAGAACAGGGTAAACGAGTTGAAACAGGTATGTCTATTCAATTAGCTCCAAATGGAGTGGATACTTCTCAATCTGGTTGGTTATTAGGAGTAGTTCGTTCTGTGTCACAATATCCTACTTCGACGACAGCAATGAGTAAAGTATTGGGTAATGAACAATTAGTACAGTATATTTTAAATAATGAACAAGGCGCTGTTATGGAAGTAAAATTTGATTTGGTAAAAGATGAAAATTCTGAATCAGGTTATTTATGGACTTCTTTTGTAGGTCAGCATAAACCTATTACAGCAGGAAGCTTTTGTACAGGATCAATTATTATTGATCGTGTGCCACCAATAGAAAAAGTCTTTTATAAATTTAGTCAATGGTTAAGAAGTAGGTGAGCTAGATGATAAAAAAACTTTTTCAGTGGAGTTCAAAAAAAAGACCTGTTCTAAATAAACGTGTTAAAGTTCCTACAATATTACAAATGGAAGCAACTGAATGTGGAGCTGCTTCACTTGCCATGATATTAGCTTATTATGGTTTGTGGATTCCATTAGAACAAATGAGACAAGAATGTGGTGTAGACCGCAATGGTAGTAAAGCTAGTTCTATTTTAAAGGCAGCTCGTAAACATAAATGTGATGCAAGAGGTTATCGTTGGTCTGCTGACTTATTGCTAGAAAAAACTTTTCCATTGATTATTCATTGGGAGTTTAATCATTTTGTAGTTTTAGAAGGAATAAAAAATAATATTGCATATATTAATGATCCAGCTATAGGACGAAGAACTATTCCATGGGAAGAATTTATTACATCATATACAGGTGTATCATTACAAATTATACCGAATGAAGATTTTCAAAAAGCTGGACATCGTTATAATATTTTTAAGGCTATTTCTGAAAAATTAATACAGGACAAATGGGCAACTATATTTATATTAATACTGGGTTTATTTATGATTATTCCAGGATTAGCTTCACCTGTATTTCAACAGATTTTTATAGATGATATTTTAACGCAAAAACATCCAGATTGGATGTTTAATCTTTGTTTAGCGATGACAGGAGCTTTCTTGATTGAAGGTATTATGTCTTGGCTTAGAGCATTAGTTTTAACTTATTGGCAACGTAAAGTTACTTTAGCTGATTCAAGTAGCTTTTTTTGGCATGTATTAAAATTACCTATGCAATTTTTCCAACAACGATATGCAGCAGAAATTGCTTCTCGTATTTCTTTTAATGAATCTATAGCAAGTGTCTTGTCTAGTTCAGCTGCTACTGTAGTTCTTGATTTATTTATTGCATTATTTTACTTATTGTTATTATTACAATATAGTGTTTCGTTAACCATTATAGGTATCGCTTTTAGCATGGTAAATCTTATAATGTTTTTAGTTATGAGACGTCATTTAACAGATTTATCTATGAGAATTCAGCAAGATGCAGGTAAAGAATATGGAACAGCTATGAATGGTTTGATGATGATAGAAACCATAAAAGCTAATGGAAATGAACAAGATTTTTTTGCTAAATGGGCTGGGTATAAAACAAAAGTTTTAGCAGGAACACAAGAAGCACAATTATGGTCAATGACAATATCATTGTTGCCTACATTATTATCTGGAATAAATACAGCATTGATTATGACAATAGGTGGTTTTTCTATCATGGATGGATTGATGACTGCTGGTATGTTTACAGCATTTCAATCACTAATGAGTAGTTTCCAAGAACCATTTAATCGTATCATTGCATTAGGTAATACTTTGCAAACGACAGAAATGCAAATGCAAAGATTAGATGATGTTCGTCGATATAAAATAGATGATTTGAATTATCCTAAAGAAAATAATTTAGATTTGGCTAAAAAGCGACTTTCAGGAGAACTTACTTTAAAAAATATTTCTTTTGGCTATAGTCCTCTAGAGCCTGCGTTATTAAATGATTTTTCTTTGCACTTAAAGCCAGGTCATTGGGTAGCTGTAATAGGTGCTTCAGGAAGTGGTAAATCAACAATAGCAAAAATCGTAACAGGTCTTTATGAAGAATGGTCTGGAGAAGTATTGTTTGATAATATAAAAAGAAGAGATATTCCACGTAATGTAATTACTAATTCATTATCTTCTGTTGATCAGGACATATTTCAGTTAACAGGAACAATATATGAAAATATTACTTTATTTGATAATTCTATTCGTAGAAGTGATGTTATACAAGCGGCTAAAGATGCATGTATTCATGATGATATTATCAAATTAGAGGGTGGATATGATTATATGGTTGCTGAAGGTGGATTTAATTTTAGTGGAGGACAACGTCAGCGTTTAGAAATTGCTAGAGCTTTAGTAAAAAATCCTTCATTATTAGTTTTAGATGAAGCAACTAGTGCACTTGATCCTGTTACAGAACAGATTGTATTAAAAAATATCCGTCAACGTGGTTGTGCATGTTTAATTGTAGCTCATAGATTATCAACAATTCGTGATTGTGATGAAATAATTGTTTTATCACATGGAAATGTTGTTGAACGTGGAACACATAAAGAAATGATGCAACATGATGGAGCTTATAAACGACTCATAAAAGAACGAGATAATGAAGGAGGAATTAATGGTGAAACTTAATGCAGGGCAGAGATATTTATTAAAAGATGAAAATGTATTTGTTCAGCTAATAGAAGGTTCATGTGAAATTTATGCTATTACACGTAAAGATACTGAAATTTCATATAGACAAACTTATCTTTTAGACTTATTACCTCAGCAAGCTGCATTTCCTTCATTTGATGAGTTTGAACAGATGGATGTTTTAATATATGCAGTAGAAGATTCCAAATTAGATGTTATTAAATTTGATGAAGTCAAAACAGAGAAACTTTTGCCTTTAATGCAGATTTGGTTTAGAAAACTTGTGGAATTACCATGGCTTCGTTTATTAGCTGACAGAGGTGATGATGTTTTAATACATTGGCTAAGAGGCACTGTATTAAACTCATGTACAGATAAGCAAAGTTTATTGGATAATTTTTTAGAAAATGAACAAATATTTTCTATGTTATTAGGTACAAAATTTCAAGCAGAAGAAAAGAAATTATCTAATAGATTAGAAATTCAACAGCAATATAAACGACAATTAATAGATGAATCTATAGAGAATTTATTAGGTACAAATAAATTAACATATACAGAAATATCGCAAACTGATACTTTGGAAGAAGCTAATTTTATTGTGCATAAATTGGCAATAGCGTTATCCATGTCTACAAAAAATATTCATTTATCACCAGATATTGTTCGTAAGCTTGACCAATTACAAATAATTCGTCGCTTAATGCAAAAAGGAAATATGCAGATGCGATTAGTTAATTTTGTTGATGATTGGTATAAAAAAGATAGCGGTGTATTTTTAGGATATTATGGAGAAGATAAAGAATTAGCAGCGATTATTCCTATGAAATTAGGAAAATATTATATTTTTACTAAGAGTTATCCAGATGGAATTTTATTGAATGAAGAAACAAATCAATTATTAGATAAAGATGGTTTTGCATGTTATGCAGGATTTCCTTCACGTAAATTAAAAGTTATAGATTTGATGAAATTTATGTTTAATCAATGTTGGAAAGTTGATTATAGAACAATAATTTTAAGCAGTTTTATAGCTGGCATTATACCACTAGTTACACCTATTATTACGGAAACTATTTTTCAGGATATATTACCAATTCAAGATAGACAAGGATTGGCGACAGTAACTCAAGTGATGATGGTAACAAGCTTTTCGATGGCAGCTATTAGTATAGTGCGTTCAGTAGCTGTTTTAAGAATAACTACTCATATTGATATGGCAACAGAAGCGGCTTTGTGGAATAGATTGTTATCATTACCATCGACATTTTTTCGTAAGTATTCTAGTGGAGAATTAGCTCAACGTATGCAGGGAATAGATTCTATAAAATCTGTAGTCAGTGGAGAATTTGTAAGTACTGTCTTTAATTTTATATTCTCTTTTTGGAGTCTATTTTTAATGTGTTATTATAGCCTGAAATTAACAGCAGCTGCTTTATGTGTTTGGGTGATTTATTGCTTTATAAGTGCATTTATTTATCGTCGAGTAATTAATTTTCAACGTAATTTAGTATCTGCTAATAATAAAACTGCTAGTATAGTTCAACAGATATTTACAGGTCTATCTAAGTTTCGTGTTCAAGGAGCAGAAGAACAAGCTTTTTACCTTTGGAGCAAAGTTTTCGGTGAAGAATGGAAATGGAACTTAAAATTGCGCTGGCAAAATAATTACAATATGATTATCAGTGCGATACAACCATTTATTCTTACAATGTTGTTGTATTATATTACGATATATGGCATGCAAACGACAAATAGTGATGGAACGGTAACCTTAGGTATAAGTTATGCAGAGTTTATAGCTTTTTCAGCTGCTTATGCTAGCTTCAATGGAACATTAAATGCAGCTATTCCTCTTGTGGGTACTTTTTTTAGTATTCAACCACATATAGAGAATTTGCGTCCTATACTTAATGAAGAACCTGAAAGTACTGATGATAAAGTAGATGCAGAAATTTTATCAGGAGCAATAGAAGTAAATCATTTAACATTTGCTTATAATGAAGATGGACCTAATATTTTAAATGATATTAGTTTTCGAGTTTCAGCAGGAGAAACATTAGCTATAGTTGGTAAATCTGGTTGTGGAAAATCAACTTTAATTCGTTTACTGTTAGGTTTTGAAAAGCCTAAATTGGGAGCGATATATTATGATGGGCAGGATTTAGCTGAATTAAGTCTTCCTTCTGTACGCAGTCAAATGGGTGTTGTTTTACAAAATGGGCAGTTAATGACAGGTGATATTTTTACAAATATTGTAGGAACATCATCTTTAACTCAAAAAGAAGCTTGGGCAGCAGCAGAAGCTTCGGGTATAGCAGATGATATTCGTGAAATGCCTATGGGAATGCAAACTGTTATTAGTGAAGGCAGTAGCAACATTTCAGGGGGACAACGTCAACGTTTATTGATTGCTCGTGCTTTGGCGGCACGTCCATCTATTATTGTTTTTGATGAAGCAACAAGTGCTTTAGATAATCGTACACAAGCAATTGTTACAGAGAGTTTAAATAAATTGCGTGCTACACGTATTATCGTGGCACATCGTCTTTCAACAATTCGCAATGCAGATCGTATTCTTGTTTTGGATAATGGCACTATAGCAGAAGAAGGAAATTTTGAAAAATTGGTAGCACAAAATGGTATTTTTGCTAAATTAGTAAAACGTCAACTTGCTTAATTCGAAAAGGAGATAATTTTATAATATATGCAATTAACAATGGATAATAATTATTATAATAATTTAGCTATTAAGGCTGTAGACGATATAGAAGCTTTTAATGAATTATATGATTACTATTTTCCTCGTGTTTATAATTTTTTATTTGCACGTTTAAAAGACACGACAAGTACAGATGATGTCATAAGTGAAGTTTTTATTAAAGTGTTTAATAATTTATCAAAATATAATGGTCAACGAGGGTCATTCTCTACATGGCTTTTCCGAATAGCTATTAATCAATCTACTGATTATTTAAGAAAAATACAAAATCGTAAAGAAAATACATGGGAAGATTTTTTTGATCCAGCTATACCGCATCATGAAGAGCCTGAAGCTAAATTATTAATAAACGAAAGAAAACAAGAATTATTAAAGGCTATGGAAAGTTTAAAAGAAAGAGATAGATATATTTTAGAGTTAAAATATTGGTCTGATTTATCTAATAAAGAAATAGCCGACATTATGGATATTTCTCCTGCTAATGTAGGGATAATACTTTTTCGTGCTATTGGAAGCTTAAAAAAATTTATGAATGAAGCTTAGTTGGTGATTAAGTTGCATTTTAAATCAAAAATAAAAAAATCAATAAGTATACGTAAACGAATTCTCACTGTATTGTTATCTAGTTGTTTATTATCTATTATTTTGACTAGTTTAATTGCTTTTAAAGCTGTTTATGATACAAGAGAATTGACTTTGTCTATTGGTAATGAAATTATTTTCCAAGCAGCAGAAAATAGCCAAGAGGCTTTAATACAACGAGCTAAATTAGCATTAGAACAAACAGCTTTTGATAAAGCAAATGAACTAGATGAGAATTTGGGAAAAGTAAAAAAAGATGTGATTATTTTATCAAATATGATGACAAATATAGCTTCAAATCCAGAAGAGTATCATAGTCGAAATATTTTTGAGCCAAGTAAAAATGATATTGATAAAATTACAGCACAATTATTGTTTTCATCAGAGGTTGTAGATAAATCATCACCAATTTTACGACAAGAAATAGGTTTAACAGCTAATATACAAGATTTTTTAATACAAATAAATACAAATAGCAATGTAATAATTTCCTCTTATGTTGCATCTAAAAATGGTTTTACTATTATGGTTGATCGTTTTGCTGGACGAAAATTTCAAAATTCTGATATAAAACCAGATTTTTATAATGCAACATCAAGACCTTGGTATATACAAGCTAAAAAAGAAGATAAAACAATATTTACAGATATTGTAATTGATGCCTTGGGTGGTGGACCATGTATTATTTGCGCTACTCCTTATTATGCAAATGGACAGTTTGCTGGTGTAGTTGGTATGGGGACTTTTTTAGATAATATAAATGAGATTATTCTAAATACTAAAATAGGTGATAATGGATTTGGCTTTGTTATAAATAAACAAGGGCAAATAATAGCTTCTCCTCATACTACAGGAGATTTAATTACAGGCATAAATAATATAAAAGATTTAAGACAATCTACAAATACATCTTTAGCAGATGCTGTGCAAAAAATAATTAATGAGAAGGCTGGTCTTACAGAAGCTAATATTGATGGAAAAGACTATTATTTAGCATATGCTCCAATGAAAAATACAGATTGGTATTTTGTTACAGCTATGGAAGTAGATACGGTAATAGCTCCAGCCAAAGAAACTCATGAAAATATTATTAATATTGCTACAGAATATATGGATAATTTGTCAGAAAAAACGAAGATGACAGTAATAGGTATGATAATATCAATTAGCATATTATTATTTTTTATTACGTATATTGGATGGAGTCTAGCTGATTATTTGACAAAACCAATACGACAATTATCTAAAGGTGTACAACAAATTGCTATGGGCAATTTTAATGGAAAATTAAATATATACACTGGAGATGAGATTGAAAGTTTAGCTATTTCTTTTAATGCAATGACAACAGAATTGCAAACATATATAAAAAATTTAGAGCAAATTACAGCAGAAAAAGAGCGAATTGCTACTGAATTAAATGTTGCTACAAATATACAAAAGAATATGTTACCATGTATATTTCCACCATATCCAGATAGAAAAGACTTTGATATTTATGCTGTGATGTATCCTGCTAAAGAAGTGGGTGGAGATTTTTATGATTTTTATCTTTTAGATGAAAATCATCTTGTAATTACTATAGCAGATGTATCAGATAAAGGTATTCCAGCCGCAATGTTTATGGTTATTACTAAAACCATTCTGAAAAATTTTGCTATGAGTATGATATCACCAGATGATTTTTCGGCAGTAGTTCAATGTGCTAATAGACAATTATGTGAAAATAATGAAGAAATGATGTTTGTTACTGTTTTTATGGGAATGTTAGATTTAAAAACAGGTAAATTCATTTATGTTAATGCAGGTCATACACCACCAATGATACGTCATAAGCATAAAGATGACTCAATTTTTGAATATTTACCAGTAGAAAAAAATTGTGTATTAGGCATTAACGAAGAAGCACAATTTAAACAACAAGAAGTATATTTAAAACAAGGTGACGAATTATTTTTATATACTGATGGTGTAACAGAAGCTATAAATAAAGAAAAAAAATTGTATTCGATTGAACGCTTATATAGTAATTTAAATAAAATAAATCAAAAATCTTCTTGTCAAGATATATTGAGAGATGTAAAGCTTTCAATAGATGAGTTTGCTCAAGGTATGTATCAATCTGATGATATTACTATGTTAGCTATAAAATTAAATTATTTAGATTTAGGAGATAAACATAATGGAAAATGATAATATTCAATTTAAAGATAAAATAGTTAATGACTGGCAAGTCTTAACTATTTGTGGGCGTATAGATACAATAACTGCCAATATTGCGGAAAATAAGGCAAAAGAAATATTAAATAGTTGTACAAAATTAGCATTGGATTTAGAAGACTTAGAATATATTTCTAGTGCTGGATTAAGAGTATTATTACGTTTAGCAAAAAAAGCGCAGAAAGAAAATAAAAAGTTTTGTTTAGTTAATATTAATGGTTTAGTTAAAGAAATATTGGAAGAGTCAGGCTTAGATGTTTTATTTACAATTTTAAGTAATGAAAAACAACTCATATAATAAATTTTTGATAAAATATTTTGTGAAAGTGTGATTTTAATTTGTTACAAATGCAAAAATATCCCGCAAATTTAACAAGTTTGCCTATAATGCTAAATGATATTCGTAATGAGATTAATATATTTGTTCATGATGCTAAACAGCAACGACGATTAGAATTATGTACAGAAGAGATTTTAGTTAATATTATTGAATATGCATATCCCAATATTGATGGTTCATTATATATTTCTGTTGAGTATATAATGGAAATCAAACAGCTACGTTTTACTTTTTATGATGAAGGAATACCATATAATCCTTTATTAGAATTAAGTGAACATAATAAAGTAACATCTTTAGAGGAACAGCCAATTGGTGGACTAGGGATTTTTTTATATACTACAATTATGGATGGTGCTGAATATAAATATATAAACAATAAAAATCAATTGACTGTCTGGAAAAATTTGAATTAAGATATCATGAAAAAAACCTCCTGTAGCATAATTTTATGACAGGAGGTTTTTATATTTTAGAAATTAGAGTTTTTCTAGTGCTTGTTTATTTATGATTTTTACTTTTCCACGAGTGAGTTCTACATATCCTTCTGTAGAAAAATATTTGAGCATACGAGTTACTACTTCACGAGCTGAACCCATTAATTTGGCTATTTGTTCATGAGTCATATTGATTTCATCAGAATTAGTAGTATGACTTTCATTGAGTAAAAACTCGGCAAGTCTTTTATCAAAACTGGTGAACATCATCTGTTGCATAGCCCAGGTTACAGTGCATAAACGCTTAGTAGCAAGTTTATAAGTGATGGCTTCAAGATAGATATTTTCATTCATGACTTTGGCAAAAGCACAAGGCAAGATTTGAATAAGCTCACAATCAGTTAAAGCTTCAATGTAAATCTGAACCTCCCACGACTAAAGTCGCGGGGTTCTCGGTCAAGTATTCTAACGAATACAGTATCTCCGAGCTATCCCCATAGT
>OGMX01001269.1_pt1 | contig 11743 bp, 14 predicted proteins | sample 1573351 | NCBI WGS metagenome assembly OGMX01 (sample SAMEA2581926, study PRJEB24529) | metagenome | biome: Human gut stool | place: China | collected 2011 | reverse complement strand
AAAATGAAAACCGACCGCATAACATCACCTATACGCAAGCAGGGGGTTCGTGCTTCGTAAGACTGGAAAGTGGTAAATTTAAAGTTCAGTTCATCGTAGGTAGCTTAGTGGTAAAAATCCCTGCCTGCGTGTAGCTGAAAAACGTTGTACGACATAGTAAAACCGAACCAAACAAAATGAAAGTCAGAGAAGAAAAGTTAAGAACAATTATAGAATGGTCGGAGAAAAACGAAGATGTAAGAGTTCTTCTTCTGACAAGTTCACTTGTAAATCCTTTAGCACTTGTTGACGAATTTAGTGATTTAGACATTGAATTTGTTTTTGAGGATAATACAAATTACATTTCAGACAAAAGCTGGACGCTTAAATTCGGAAATCCAATTGCTATGATTGAAGAAGACGAAAGTTGTTTTAACCATAAACACGCAATGAAAATGCTACTTTATGAAGACGGTGTGAAAGTAGATTTTAAACTTTACAGCAAATCAAAATTTATAAAGGAAACGCAAGAGAAAGAATTACCAGAAGATTGGGATATTGGTTATAAAATTTTAATTGATAAAGATGGTATTACAAAGCAAATGCTGAAACCAACTTATCAAATTTCCATTATCAAAAAACCGTCTGAAAAAGAGTTTCAAAATCTAATAAACGATTTTTGGTGGGACACAACTTACGTGGCAAAGTGTCTTGTGAGAGATGAAATATTCTATGCGAAATTTATGTCGGAAACCGTTATTCGCACAGAATATTTAATTCCTTTAATTGAATGGCACATTGCAAGTGAACACAATTGGAACATAACGACCAATAAATATGGACGACTTTTCAAAAAGTATCTTAACCAGGAAATGTGGGCTAAAACAGAACAAACATTTTCAGGGAGCAATATAAAGGAAAATTGGACTGCTTTATTTTCAATGACTGATTTAGTTTCAGAAATAGGAACTGAATTGTCAAAAAAATTAGAGTACAAATACCCGGATAAATTAGAAAATGACATACGAAAATATTTAGCTGGACTAAAACCCAAAACATAACTACGTCGTACAACATCGTATTGGCAATAGGCGGGCTGAACGGCTTCGTATCAACGGAAGTGCAAAATTCAATTTCTGTTCTTCGATTAAAGTTCAGTGCTAAAAATCCCGCCCATCGCCAATACGCGGCACGTTAAAGTGCATAGACGCAATAACGTAAAAAATCTCTTAATTCACAGAGCGTATTTTCTATTTTTCACCTGAAAATTATTGGTTAACAACAAAGGAACTTTTAGGCAAAGCCACTGCGATATATTTGTAAACGAAAAAATGAAGAGGTGACTGTTTCTTGAAGTTCTGATTATAAAAGAAAAACGAGCTTTTTTAAACACGTAATTTACAGATATTTATTTAAACGGAAACTTCTATTCTTTAAAGACTTTTTTTATAAGAATACATTATGAAAGAGGGATTTTTGGAAATATGGATTGGTTTGAAAATATTTCAAAAGTCGTATAAAATCTTTAGAGGTGACTAATTTAAGAAGTCTTGTTTTTTATAAAATTATGGGTTTGAACCTTTGAAATTCAGTCGATTAGTGAAATCTTAGAAAAATAGAATTAACAGGAAATCTCGACATTGACAGAAAACGCACTTTAACACAAGCTTAGCGTCAGGCTGGTTTAGTTTGTTATCTGAAGTTTTATTATTAACTTTAAACTATGGCTTTTCGTGGAGGTTTTGTAAGGTAAATTTCGCCCGAACGCAAAGCTTCGAACCGTTAATGTGCCACTTAAAAACACTGCTTCGAATGAAACTGATAGTTTTATATTTTATGATTTTGCTGACTTTTGATTTGTTTGGTCAAAAGTTAGATTCGATAGATCTTAAATCTTATTACGGCGATTTTGTTGGTGGATTTAGCATTTATGATTTAAAGACTGATAATTATATTCAGTACAATCCGAATCATTGTAAAAAGCGATTATCACCTTGCTCAACATTTAAGATTCCTAATTCATTGATTGGGTTGGAAACGGGTGTGATTGCTGATACTGGATTTATAATAAAGTACGATAGTATCCTTCATCCAAGAGATCCATTTAAATTGGCAAATGAGCCATTTAAACATTGGTATGAAGATTTATCTTTGAAAAGAGCATTGAAATATTCTTGTGTTTGGTATTATCAGGAGTTAGCTAGGAGAGTTGGAAAAGAGCAAATGCAAAAGAAAGTAAATGATTTGAATTATGGTAATAAGGATATATCAAGCGGATTAGACACTTATTGGCTTTGCGGTTCGATTCAGATTTCAATAAACGAACAAATTGAGTTCTTGAAAAAATTATATTTATACCAATTGCCTGGATTTTCAGAAAAGAATATTAATGCTGTAAAGAGCATAATGCTTTATGAGACTTCACCTAATTATAAATTGTATGGGAAAACGGGCACTGGTGATTGTTGGGATAATAAAGTGTTAGGTTGGTATGTAGGATTTGTGGAAACTGAAACAGGAACTAAAATATTTGCAATGAATATAATAGTAAATGATTTTGGAGATTTAAAGAATAATTTTCGGATTGAGATGACAAAAAACATTTTGAAAGATTTAAAAATAATAAGATAAGCGGCACATAACACGTGGTATAAAAAATTGCCGGGACATTAGGTTATTTAAGGGTTTTAGCCCGCATCAAGTTTTTAACAGCTTGATAGGGAATCGCCCGCTAACGGCAACTTTTCATACCACCAACGTTGTACATAATGCTAAAGCACAGCACGTTACGTGATTTTTAATACGGGCAAACACAATAATCGCAATGGAAGTAAATTTAAAATGTGGAAATTGCCAACATGTTTATAATTTTGAAGTTGGCGAACCAAGTATAGGTAAAGATTTCAATTTGCAATTTGAAAACAAGCCAATCTGCCCAAAATGTGAGGCCGAAGATAAAGAATTGTTGACAGAACTTGGGCAAAGCCAAATGACGGATTGGCATTTGAGTGGACTATAATAGAATGTGCATAAACTCGGAACATAAACAAACTTACAATCACGAAAAGAAATACCGATTGGCGGATTTTCTCAACCAATGGTGGGATATTTATGCGAAAAGCCCTAAAGAATATATAACACCAGAACAATATAAAGCTGTAAATGCCATACGAGTTTGCCGGACACGAGCATTAGGCGTAGATATATATTGTTGCCCAGAATGTGGTGAGTTGACCGAAGTTTACCATAGTTGTAAAAACCGATTTTGCCCCACATGTAGTTGGCAAGACACTGTTAAATGGGCAGACAAAATAAAAAGCCAAATGGCAAACATTCCCCATCGTCATGTGGTTATGACTCTGCCCCACTCGTTAAACCAATTGATAAAGGACAACGATAAACACTTGTTAAATGTAGTAATGAGGGTGACAGCCGAAATATTTAAAGATTGGATGAGCCATAAATTCAACATTAATCCAGGAATAATATCTGTTCTACACACTTTTGGAGAAACAAAAAATTATCATGTTCACGTCCATATGATTGTCTCCTGGGGAGGCATCCACAAAAAAACCGGAGAACTAAAACCCATAAAAGGAGATTTTGTGAACTATGAATTTCTTCAGGACAAATTCCGTTGCAAATTTGAAGATGAAATGGTACTTATGTACGATTCCAACGACCTAAAACATAATTTTGCAACCCGTTTCGATTTTCTGCGTTTTTTAAAGAAAATAAACCAAAACAGTTGGGTGTTGCATCTTGAGCCTCCCATGGATATTCCCGCACAAGTAGTACGTTATATTGGAAGATATTCAAAACGAGCCTGTTTGAGCGAATACAAGATTACAAAAATGGAGGGCGAAACAATAAGTTTCCGTTACAAAGACTACAAAAATTCGGATAAAAATAAAAAGCCCATAGAGAAAGAGTTGGAACTCCATTATAGGGACTTTTTCCCACGTTTATTGCAGCATGTGCCATTGCGATACTTCAGAATAGTACGCTATTACGGTATGTATGCCAACAAGAGCAAAATACAGGAAGAGTTTTTGTATAAAGATGAAAGTGAAGCTATTGCTGTTGAAAACCCGAATAAAGTTAATGTTGAGGAAAGCCAATTAATATGTCCTCATTGTCAAAAGAAGAAACTGTATCAATATACCCTTTTCAGAAACAGGATGACAGGTTATGAAAAGATGTATAAAAGAGAGGAGTTGTGGCATTATGCAGACATTGAAAAAAACGTTGCATAATCTTTCATGGGAGAGTTATGTCTAATTGCGAAAAAAAGGATGAAAACTCCAGATTTTTCGACAAACAAAACAAAAATTAACGATAAAAACGCATGAAAAACGATTATAAAAATCCTAAATTGCGGTTTAAAAAACAAAAGAGGAACGAGCAAAATATTGAAGTTCTACTATAATAGGCAAGAAAGCACAAATGCACAACAGACGATATATGCAATTTATGCCTGCCGCAGGCGCAACACAGCATAAAATAGCACATATCGTCTTAACGTTGGCATTCAGTGGAGAAAACGCAGAGCAAACAAGAAACAGTAAGCATAACAGACAAAATAAAATGAGTAAAAACAATTAAAAAAGGAGGAAACAAAATGAGACACAAACGATTAAAATTAAGTGCCGTACTCTTGTTAGGACTAGGATTAACAGGATTACAAGCACAAACAATGTATGTAAAAGAAAGTAGCGGCACACAAACCGCATATGCATTGAGTAACATACAAAAAATGAGTTTTTCATCAGGAAATCTCACAGTAACCAAAACCGACAATAATAGCGGGGTGTTTGCCCTAAGTGATTTACGATACCTGAATTTTTCGGATATTACAACAGACTTACAAGAAGACTTGTCTGTTAAAAGCCAACTGTTAAAAGTATATCCTAACCCGGTTGGTGATATACTGAACATTGGTTTAATAGGAATGTCTGAAACAGAAGGGACACTGAGCATACTCAATTTTGAAGGCAAAACTTTGGTAACCCGAAAAGTAAGTAACCAAGGAGTTCTTTCATTAGACATTAGCCATTTGCCTACAGGCATTTACCTTTGCCGTTACAGCAATGCTACAGAAATTAAAACAGTAAAAATCATTAAACAATAAACAAGGGGGACAAAATTATGAAAACTATAAATATAGGTATTCTTGCACATATTGATGCAGGAAAAACCTCCATTACTGAGAACTTGCTATTTGCTAGTGGAGCAACTGAGGTACGTGGAAGTGTGGACAAAGGTAATACCACAACCGATTCGATGGATATTGAAAAACGAAGAGGTATCACCGTTAGAGCTTCTACAACGTCTATTCAATGGAACGATACAAAGATTAATATTATCGACACTCCTGGACACATGGACTTTCTAGCAGAAGTGGAACGCACTTTTAGAATGCTAGATGGTGCTATTCTTGTGGTGTCTGCTAAAGAGGGTATTCAAGCTCAAACGAGATTGTTGTTCAATGTCTTGCAACAACTAGAAATTCCAGCCATTCTATTTATCAACAAAATAGATAGAGAGGGAGTAAATCTAAATCAGCTTTATTTCGAAATACAAAATAGCCTTTCAAAAGATATTCTTCTTATGCAATCCGTTGATGGCAAGATTTTAACTTCTAGCTGTACAATACACAACATATCAGAAAAGGACAGAGAAACAATTTTGGAGAAAGATGATTCTTTGCTTGAAAAATACTTAAGCGATACGCAACTCTCAAATTCAGACTATTGGAGTTCAATGATTCATCTTGTTCAATTCGCTAAACTACATCCTATCTACCATGGCTCAGCAATGTATGGCATTGGTATCGAAGATTTGCTAAACTCAATCACTACTTTTATTGAAACATCTCTACCTCAAGAGAACGATTTATCTGCCTATGTCTATAAAATTGAGCATAATAAGAAGGAACAGAAACGAGCCTATCTAAAGATTATAGGGGGAAGCCTTAGAACAAGAAAATCATACAACCTCAATGGCTCAGATGAGAATCTGAAAATAAGAAGTTTAAAGACCTTTTACGCTGGAAACGAAATAGATGTAGATGAAGTTTCTACAAACGATATTGCAATTTTAGACCATGCCGAAAGTCTGATGGTAGGTGATTATTTAGGAACAATGCCAAGTTTATTTGATAAATTGAATATTCCTAGTCCTGCTCTCAAATCATCTATACATCCTGCCAAAGTAGAGGATAGGAGTAAATTAATTTCTGCTATGAATGTATTATCGGTAGAAGATCCATCTTTAACGTTTGGTATCAATGCTGATAATAATGAGCTAGAAGTTTCTCTTTATGGAGCAACTCAACGGGAAGTTATTTTGACTTTGTTGGAGGAGCGATTTTCGGTAGATGCTTACTTTGAAGAGGTGAAAACGATTTATAAGGAACGTCTGAAAACGAAATCGGAATACACCATTCATATCGAAGTGCCACCTAATCCTTATTGGGCATCTATTGGCTTGATTATAGAACCTTTGCCAATCGGTGCGGGACTTACGATAGAGAGCGATATTTCATTGGGCTACTTGAATCAATCTTTTCAGAATGCAGTATTCGATGGAGTCAAGAAAGCCTGTGAATCGGGTTTGTATGGCTGGGAAGTAACCGACCTTAAAGTCACTTTTTCTCACGGAATCTATTATAGTCCAGTGAGCACACCTGCCGACTTTAGAAGTTTAGCTCCCTATGTTTTTCGATTGGCTTTACAACAAGCTGATGTTGAGTTGTTGGAGCCAATCTTAGATTTTAAATTGCAAATTCCAATAGCTGTGAATGCTAGGGCTATTACAGACATCAACAAGATGCAAGGCGAAATATCTACTATTACTTCAGATGGTGATTGGACTACTATTTTGGGTGAAATTCCTTTAGATACTAGTAAAGAATACTCAGCAGAAGTCAGCTCCTACACTCAAGGCTTGGGCATTTTTGTTACTCGATTTTCGGGCTATCAAATCACCAATAAAAAGGTAAGCAGAAGTGTAGAACTGAATGAAAAAGATAAATTGATGTATATGTTTGAGAAGGAATTAGGATAAGAGAATGATAAGCAAAATAATCAAAGAATGCATTCTCGCACTATTTTTGTATCTTGTTCCTACAAATTAACTATACAATTATGTCTGAAAGAAAAATCCCTATATATCTAGAATGTGGTTATAGCATTGCTATGCAGGTGCTTGGCGGAAAGTGGAAAATTTGCATCATAGAAGCACTTCGAGATAAGCCACTACGCCCAAGTCTGATATTCAAGGAGGTGCCTGATGCAACAGAACGTGTAATAAATCAACAACTTAAAGAATTGTTGGAGTATAAGATTATAGATAGAAAAATTTATGCAGAACAACCACCTCGTACTGAGTATTTTCTGACTGATTTAGGTCGTTCCGCATTTCCTATTCTAGACGCATTGGACCAATGGGGCGAGGAAAATAGAAAGTTCTATGAGGAGTTGTTTAATGCTGAAGATGAAGACTAAATGGACTTTAAATAAAAAACAGTGCTTATATATCCAAAGAATATATAGGCACTATTTCTATCGATAATATAATTTAGCTGAGTTGTTTTGTGGCAGCTATTACAATTTCTCGGATACATACATTGTGAATCAAATAGAAGATTGGGCTAAAAAATATAATGTAACATTAAATGATGGTTGGAAAGTTGAGATTGCTCGTGCAATCCAAAATCGTTTTGAAAAAACGATGGAATCTATACCCACAGACTTAAAAGACAAGTGGATTAAATTATTTGAAACTATAACGACAGAATAGTTTTTTATACAGCATAATTGTCAATCCGAAACCTACCAAAAGTTTCGGATTGTTTATTTAATAGGCTTTTTGTTACTTTTTCTCCCTGTCCGTTTAGTTAGTCATGGAAAAAGTAACGGCGGAAAAATCCGCCGTCTGTTCATGCTATATCAGTTCCAAACATATCATTGAAGAAAGTTACCAGTTCCTTTCGGTGTAAGCTGTCCCAATATAGGGAAGCAGGATGATATGGTTCATGGCGTCCGATTTCATAGGCAATATCTAATTTTGTGAAACGTTTGCCTACAGGCATTTACCTTTGCCGTTACAGCAATGCTACAGAAATTAAAACAGTAAAAATCATTAAACAATAAACAAGGAGGACAAAATTATGAAAACAATAAATACACTAAAAAAAGTATCATTAGCAACGTTTTTAACTTTCGTCTTATCATTTTCGTCTGTTTTTGCCCAAAACGACACCATGTATATAATGAAATCAGTTGCAATAGCAGGTCAGTACAATGTAAACACAGAGGTTAACAGCGTAATATTCTATAAACCAACGCTTGAAGGGAACAATACAAATAATGGTGATATTGTGTTTAACCCAAATATTACATATGGTTCTATAACAGATATTGATGGTAATACCTATAAAACGGTAACTATAGGCACCCAAACATGGATGGCTGAAAACTTAAAAGTCACAAAATATAACGATGGTATAGCTATACCAAATGTAACTGATAACACAGCATGGAGGGAATTAACCACCGGGGCATTATGTGATTATGGTAATACCCCATCAAATTCTGAAACATACGGTAAGTTATACAATTGGCATGCGGTAAATACAGGAAAACTCTGCCCAACAGGGTGGCATGTACCAAGCGATGCAGAGTGGACAGAATTAACCGATTACCTTGGCGGAACAAGCGTTGCCGGTGATAAACTTAAAGAAACCGGAAGTACGCATTGGAGCAATCTAAGGACCGGTGCAACCAACGAAACCGGCTTTACAGCCCTTCCGGGTGGCTACCGTCTCAGCAGTGGGTCATTCCTCGACATTGGTAGCGACGGTAGCTGGTGGAGTGCTACTGAGTACAGTGCCAGTTACGCCTGGAACCGGAGCATGAACTACGGTAGCAGCGATGTAGACAGGGGCACCAACCATAAGGAGTTGGGGTTTTCTGTCCGTTGCGTAAGGGATTAGAATTTATTTGATTCATTTGACTATTTGATTTATTTGTTTATTTCCGCGAACCGACTGAAAGGAGCTCATGAGCAATAGCGAATAACCGGTCGAATTTTTTTGAAAATGGCACATTATAACGAACTACCGGTATATAAAGCAACTTATGATTTACTTTTGGCTATTTTCCAGTTTACAAAGGATTTTAGCAAAGAGTATAAATATACCGTAGGTGAGAGTTTGAAGAAAGAAACAATAGAACTGCTTACCTTGATTTATCGTGCCAATACAAGGTATCAAAAATCCGATGTGCTTCAAATGGCACGAGAGCAAATAGAGGTAATTCGTTTGCTTATACGTGTAATGAAAGACATGAAACAAATAAACCTTCAAAAATTCGTTAAAATAAATCAGGCAGTCGAAAATGTATCAAAACAATTAAGTGGATGGCAAAAGTCAGTTAAAAGTTTGTAAAGTTCATAAAGTTAAAAGTTTGTAAAGTTGAAAGTATGAAGTTCGATAGGTTTGAAGATATTATTGCATGGCAAAAAGCTAAAGAACTTACGATTCAGGTATATCAATTATTTGAAAACAGTAAGGATTTTGGCTTTAAAGACCAAATACAAAGAGCTTCGGTTTCTGTAATGAACAATATTGCCGAAGGTTTTGAACGAAAAAGCAATAATGAATTCAAACATTTTTTATTTATCGCCAAAGGCTCTTGTGGCGAAGTTCGCTCCATGCTGTATTTAGCAAAAGAATTGAACAAAATATCTAATGATGATTTCGAATCTCTTTTTGCACTTTCAGAAGAGATTTCTAAAATTCTTTCAGGTTTAATTAAAACTTTATGAACTTTCAACTTTACAAACTTTCAACTAAAGAAGTTTTCCGCCTGAGTTCGGTAAGCTATTGTTTGCCGGAGCGAGCAATTTTAAATCCGGTAGCCCGCTGGCAAATGAGTTGTAAAGTTGAAAGCATAAAGTTTGTAAAGCATAAAAAACTTTCAAACTTTATGAACTTTACAAACTTTCAACTCTTTGTTAGCTATAAAAGATTTCACGGGCTGAGAATGCCAGTGCGACAAATTAAGTGGTTACTTTTACAGCTCTTCCGGGTGGCAACCGTAACAATAATGGAAATTTCAACAATATTGGAAACAACGGTAACTGGTGGAGTTCTACAGAGAACAATACAAATAACGCCAACAACCGGAACCTGAATTACAATAACAACAATCTGAACAATAACAACAACAATAAGAAGATTGGCTTTTCAGTTCGTTGTGTAAGGGATTTGAAGGAAAACACAGCCACGGGGATTATTTCTCCGTGGTTTTTTAAAAAACAAAGGATGCAGCAACTCAATTTGTTTTCAGAAATAGACAGGGATAAAATTACGCTCGATTTGTTCCAAGCTTATTTTGATGCACGAAAAAACAAGCGGAATACCATTAATGCCCTTGCATTTGAAAAGCATCTGGAAGCGAATTTATTTGCTTTAGCCAATGAGATTATTGAACGCAAATACACCCCAAAATCAAGTATTTGTTTTATTGTAAACAAACCGGTAAAACGAGAGATATTTGCAGCCGATTTTCGGGATAGGGTTATTCATCATTTTATTTTCAATTACATTTTACCCTTTTTTGAGACAACATTTATCAACGACAGTTATAGCTGTAGAAAAGGCAAAGGTACGCATTATGGCATAAAACGGATTGACCATTTTATACGTTCATGCTCTAATAACTATTCAAAAGATTGTTACATTCTCAAACTCGACATCAAAGGCTATTTTATGGCAATGAATAAATTGTTGCTTTTTGACAAAGTGAAAAATGAATTAATCCGTAATAAAAACAAAGTCGCTTTTGATTTGGAACTTGTGCTTTATCTTATTGAAAAAACAATATTCAATGATCCCATAGTAAATTGCATAATCAAAGGTAAAAAGTTAGACTGGGAAGGTTTGCCCCAAACAAAGAGTTTGTTTCATGCTCAGCCCAATTGTGGTTTACCAATAGGTAACTTAACCTCTCAATTGTTCGGCAATATTTACATGAACGAGTTCGACCATTGGGTAAAAAGAGAATTGAATATAAAACATTACGGCAGATATGTTGATGATTTCGTATTGATACACGAAAGTAAAGATTATTTGCAATCTGTTATCCCAAAACTTTCAGACTTTTTACTTTCAACTTTACAACTAACACTGCACCCAGATAAAATTTATTTACAACATTACAGTAAAGGAGTAAAATACCTTGGCGCAGTAATCAAACCACATAAAACATACATAGCCAACCGCACCAAAGGAAATTTTTACACCACCATAGAAAAGCAAAACCAAATAGCCCGTGACCACAAACCGACAAAAGAAGAACAACAAGCCTTCCAAAGCAGTATGAACTCGTATTTGGGCATAATGAAACATTACAAAAGCTACAAACTAAGAAAACAAATGATTTTTAAGAACCTGAGCGGCTGGTGGTGGAATTATTTATATTTATCGGGCGGAATATGTAAATTTGAAATGAAAACAAAAACAGTATGACAATAACCACCGAAATGCTAACACGCAATATAGCAAAAAGCGGTGAAGTGCTTAATTGGAACGGCTTTAGCCCGTTCCAACTTCATCTCGGCTTGATAAGGTATCACTCGCAATCCGCTTCATGCCATATTGCCATCCGTTATGCGGCAGCTTAAAAGACGACACCAAACCAAAAAAATCATCTTGACAACCACCCGACTTTGAACTACGAAGGATGAAATTTTTCAG
>OGMX01001268.1_pt1 | contig 11744 bp, 12 predicted proteins | sample 1573351 | NCBI WGS metagenome assembly OGMX01 (sample SAMEA2581926, study PRJEB24529) | metagenome | biome: Human gut stool | place: China | collected 2011 | reverse complement strand
ACACCAAGGAACGGATTATGGAACATCGTTAAGATATTCGTAAATTCCGGCACGTCTGCAAGCGGTTCTACCGCCCCGCTCATGCTCTCCATACCGTACATCAATACTGCAAATCCAAGTAAGATCTCGCCGATATCTTTTTTCTTGTCGCTCTTTTTCGACATACAAAGTATGATACCGATCATTGCAAGGATCGGCGAGAAGGAGGATGGTTTTAACATCTGGATAAAAAAGTTATCCCCCTGCAGTCCACTTAAGCTCAAAAGCCATGACGTTACCGTTGTTCCGATATTTGCACCCATAATGATGCCGACTGCCTGTGACAGCTTCATAATACCGGAATTTACAAAACCAACCACCATAACCGTCGTCGCCGATGACGACTGGATCACTGCCGTTACACCTGCACCAAGCAACACTGCCTTGATCGGGTTTGATGTCAGAGTCTCTAAGATCTTCTCTAATTTACCTCCTGACATCTTCTCCAGTCCGGCACCCATTACATTCATTCCGTACAGGAACAGTGCCAATCCGCCAATGAGGGTCAGTACTCCAAAAATATCCATCTCAATCTCCTTTTGTATGCCGCTTTTCTTATTCTTTACGTTTTTTTGACATATAATTTATTTATACAGCATTTTTCGTCATTTTGCAATTAGCATAAAAAGGAGTATGTAAATTCGCCGTCAACTTTATGTAAAATCTATGTAAAATCTCAAAGAAACCATTTATTTTTGTCTATTTTTAATTTTCATGCTGCCCGGTAATAGAATAAATTACCCACTCTGCAATATTGGTCGCATGGTCTCCGATACGCTCAAAATATTTTGCTACCATCAGCATATCTGTTGCCTGTTCACCATTTTTTACATTTTCATTGATCTTTTTAATGAGCTGCTGTCTGAACTGGTTAAACAGATCATCCACCACATCATCTTCTTTGATGACCCAGTGTGCTAAATCCATGTCTTTCTGCACGAATGCATCCACACTCTTGATCACCATATTTGTTGTCTCTTTTGCCATCGCCTTGATAAGGTCAAGATTGATCGGATCACCGGTTTCATAGGATGCATCTGCCATTAAGATCGTCATCTCCGAAATATCGGATGCATGATCTCCGATACGCTCCATATCTGTGATCATTTTAAGTGCTGCAGAGATCAGGCGCAGATCTTTTGCTACCGGCTGCTGCTGCAGTAATAATTTCATACAAAGACTTTCAATATCCCGCTCCTGATGATCGATCTCCTCATCAAAGCTGATCGCTTTTTCCGCTTTTTCCACATCCTGTTTCACAAGTGCAGAACATGCCATCTCGATTGCCTGCTCGATCAGGCCTCCCATTTCTATTAATTCGTCATTCAATGTCTGAAGCTGTCTGTCAAACCTGTTTCTCATGATTTTCCACTTCCTTCTTTCTTTTCACTGTAATATGTTAATGTGCATTTTCTTTCGCTTTTTGTATGTTATAAGCAATGAAAACTGAGGTATCATCCAAAACGTCCGGTAATGTAATCCTCTGTTCTCTTATCCTGCGGAACTGAGAATAACCGCTCTGTATCACCGGCTTCAATGACTTCTCCTAAAAGGAAAAATACCGTCTTATCCGATACACGGACTGCCTGCTGCATGTTATGCGTTACCATAATGATCGTATACTGTTTTTTCAGTTCAATGACAAGATCCTCAATCTTTGATGTTGAAATAGGATCAAGCGCAGAAGTCGGCTCATCCATTAAGATAACTTCCGGATTGACTGCAAGTGCCCTTGCAATACAGAGTCTCTGCTGCTGTCCACCGGACATACCAAGTGCACTTTTTTTCAGTCTGTCTTTGACTTCATCCCAGATTGCTGCATCCCGCAGGGATTTTTCCACAATCTCGTCTAATTTTGCCTTGGAACGGATACCGTGTGTTCTCGGTCCATAGGCAATATTGTCATAAATGCTCATTGGAAACGGATTTGGTTTCTGGAATACCATCCCGACACGCTTTCTTAAAAGATTGACGTCCATGCCATTGTAAATATCTTCTCCATCCAAAAGAACGCTTCCGGTGATCTTACATCCTTCCACTAAATCATTCATTCTGTTTAAACTTTTTAAAAAGGTGGATTTTCCGCAGCCGCTCGGTCCGATAAAAGCGGTAATTTCATTTGAGCCGATCGACATATTGATATCTTTTAATGCATGAAAATCGCCATAATATAAATCAAGGTTTGAAATTTTAAATTTTTCTGACATGTTTTCTCCTCTATTTTTGCCTACAAATCTTTTTCACATCACTGCTTCGGTGCTTCAAACTTCTTTGCGATCAGGGAAGATACCCCGTTGATGATTAGTACCACGACAAGAAGTACAACTGCTGTCGCATATGCCTCATTTGTATGCATACCCTCACGCGATAACGAGTACATGTGAATCGCTAAAGTACGTCCGGAATCGAAAAATCCCGCGAGATTTGCAACCGTACCTGAGGTGTAAATCAGTGCCGCCGTTTCTCCGACGATTCGTCCGATTGCTAAGATGATGCCGGATAAAATTCCCGGAATTGCACTTGGTAGTACGATCTTAAATATGGTACGCAGTTTTCCTGCGCCGAGTCCGAAACTTCCTTCGCGAAATGAATCAGGGACACACAAAAGTGCTTCCTCCGTCGTTCTCATGATGACCGGGAGTACCATGATCGCGAGTGTTGCAGCACCTGCCATCATCGAATACCCCCACTTTAATGCAGTCACAAAAAACAGCATACCAAACAGTCCATAAATGATAGACGGAATACCGGACAGCGTCTCTGCCGTAACACGAATGATCCCAACCAGCTTATTTCCTTTTTTTGCATATTCTACAAGGTAGATCGCTGCACCTACGCCAAACGGCACGGATAACAAAAGTGCCAGCACTGTCATAAACAATGTATTGATCATTGCCGGAAGCATTGACACGTTATCTGAGTTATACGTCCATGCAAACAGCGATGGTTTTAAGTACGGGATACCGCGGATTAAAATATACCCCACCAGAAACACTAAAACGCCTACGGTCAGCACTGCTGCTATCAGCACTAAAAGCAGCAATATGAATGAACCCGGATGTTTCATATATGATTTGATCTTGTCTTTCAAAGACTGCTGATTGATCGCAGCAATCTCAGATTCCATATGTTTTTCCATCTGATTCCGCCCTTTCTAATTATCCTTTGTACGTCTCTTTAAAATAGAGAAAGAGACATTGATGATGAGGATAAACACAAACAGTACCACACCGGTTGCGATCAATGCTTCCCGGTGAAGATCCGTTGCGTATCCCATTTCCATTACAATATTTGCCGTTAAGGTACGGACTCCTTTAAAAATACTCGATGGCACTCTTGCCTGGTTTCCTGCAACCATCATACCCGCCATTGTCTCACCAATCGCACGTCCGACACCGAGCACGACCGCTGCCATAATACCGGATTTTGCTGCTGGAACGATTACAGTAAAAACACTTCTCTCATGTGTTGCACCAAGTGCAAGTGCTCCTTCATAATAGCTGTTTTCCACGGCACGGATTGCTGATTCCGATACACCTATAATTGTCGGCAGAATCATAATTCCAAGCAGGATCGACGCTGTTAAGATACTGTTTCCATTTCCTTTAAAATGCTCTCTGATAAATGGAACTAACACAACCAGACCGAAAAATCCGTATACGATCGAAGGAATACCTGCTAAGAGATCCACGATCGGTTTTAATATCCGGTACAGTTTTTCCGGACAGAAACGTGCCATAAAGATCGACATCAGAATTCCGATCGGAACACCGATCAGGAGAGCTCCTCCGGTTACATAAATACTTCCTAAGATCATCGGAAAGATTCCGAATATGTTATTCGTCGGTTTCCACACTTTTCCCGACAAGAACTGCCATACGCCGATTTTCTGCATTGCCGGAAATCCGTTTGCAAACAAGAACACACAGATTAAGGCTACCGCGATAATGGATATGACTGCCGTAAAGAGGAAAACGCCTTCCATTACTTTTTCTTTGATATGATTCATTATTTTTCTCCAGACTGATAAAAAGTTGTGTACGTTATTTATGTAAAGACCGGCAGAGTAACTGTCTCTCCCGGTCTTTACCTGATGTTTTATAATAAGGAATTCCATGAAATATGTTGTTTGTATCTGTCTGTATTACTCTGTAACGCCATCCCAGGATGTGATCTCGCCTGTGTAGATGCCTTTGACTGTATCTTTGGAAAGATCTGCAGTCGGGTTGTCATTGTTTACGATCACTGCAATACCATCCATAGCGATCACGGTTGCTGTTAAGCCACCCTCTGTCTCAGAATCTTTTAATTCACGGGAAGCCATACCAATATCACAGGTTCCATCCATAGCTGCTGTCATACCTGTGGTAGAATCACTCTCCTGAATCTCGATCTCTGCACCGCTGTTGACTGCAGCATATGCCTCTTTTAATTTTTCCATAACAGGTGTTACGGAAGAAGATCCTGCTACAACGATTTTTCCACTTGCGCCGTTTGACTCAAATGCTGCTGCACCGTCATCTACCGGGATGTATTTGTTATCAGAAATAACTGCCTGTCCGTCTGCGCTCATGATGAAGTTGATAAAATCCTGTGCTACATCACTTGGTGTTCCTTTTGTTGCAATATTAAACGGTCTTGCGATCGTGTAATTCCCGCTCTTAATATTATCTACGGTAGCTTCTGCTCCATCGATGGAAACTGCTTTTACACTGTCATTTAAAGAACCAAGTGATACATATCCGATAGAGTACTCATCACCTGCAACAGTTGTTAACATAACATCCGTACTGTTTGTAATGATCGCTTCATCTGTTGTATTATCGATTTTCTCACCGGCATCGTTTTTCTCTTCTACACCGAACAGCTCGATGAAAGCGCCTCTTGTACCGGAACCATCCTCACGGGATACCACGTTGATATACTCGCTGTTATCAAAATCACCGGATGCTGCATCTGCTGCCGTTGTATCTGCCTGAGTATCTGCTGTTGTATCAGTTGTCGTATCTGCAGAACCATCTGCGCTGGCATCTGAACCTGCATCTGCACTTGCGTCAGCTCCTGTATTTGTGCTGCTGTTGCTGCCACAGCCTGCAATCATGCCAACTGCCATCATACCTGTTAATAACATACACATTACTTTCTTTTTCATTTTTTAATCCTCTCTTTTTTCAATTTGCAGGTTGTCTGCTTTCCTGCTGTTTTCTTTTCATTTCCTTTTGACAGTTTTTATTTTAAAGCACTTATGTAAAATACATGAGAGAGGTTTAGTAAAATGTATGTAAAATAATGGTAAATGTTTCGCTTACTTTTACATCTTCTCGATCTGTCTGCGCAGTTCTAACATCTGGTTATCTACTTTTGCGATCACATCAGAATAATTTTTTGTTGCCTGCTCCACATTTTCAATCTGTCCTGCATTTTTCTTGTAGCACATCTGGTTATCCAGTTCTGCCCAGTAGTCCATGGCAAACGAACGGATCTGTATCTCCACCCGCACCTCTGTTGTTTTTTCCAGATAAGTAACAGGAACACCCACGATCAGATGGATGCTCTGATAACCGCTTTTTTTGGGATTTTTTACATAATCCTTCTCTTTGAGCAGTTTAATGTCCTTCTGTTTCTTTATATAATCCGCCACGCGGTAAATATCATCACAGAAAAAACAGACGACACGGATTCCGGCAATATCGTTTAAAGTATCTACCGCTGCCTGAAACGTTACCTCTCTTCCCTTCCGCATCAGTTTTTTTACAATACTGTCTGTCTGCTTGATCCGTCCCGTCATAGTACGAATAACCTGACGGCCAAATTGCTCCGTCAGGTCCGCATTGATCATTTTTAATTTTGCCTGCACCACATCCATCGCATATGTATAAGAAATCCGTACCATAGGTGCTTCAATCTGTTCTTTTATTTGTTTTTCCATGAGCAAGATACCTGCTCCCGCTAAATTCTCTTTTATTCCTATGCGTTTTTTCTGATTTTTAGAATCTTTCTTCGGCAAAATCCATATCTCCTATTTCGTAACCATCTTCGTCTTCATAATAATCATTTTGATCTTCTGCTTCGAACTCATCCCGTACATTTTTCTGTGCAAAATCCTTTTCTTTGTGCTGCATCGCATTTGCCTGAAGCTTAAAAACGACAATCCCGATCACAAACATTGCTGCGATCACGATAACACCGGCTTTTGAAGTATGAAAAATCTGCGTGGAGATTCCCATGAGCATCGTTCCCATAAAAGATGCTCCCTTTCCAAAAATATCAAAAATTCCAAAATATTCACTGGATTTTTCTTTCGGTATGATCCTCGCATAATAAGAACGCGATAATGCCTGGATCGCTCCCTGAAATACTCCGACAAAAGTTGCCATCATCCAGAATTTCCACGCCGCATCAAGCCAGAGCGCATAAACGGCACACAGCTTCCGATATATCCCCATGCATATCCCTGCGAGGATACATCATCCATGCGCTCATCTGTCGTCACATCCACGAGCATGGAATCATAAAAGATGAGACTGCCGGAAAATCCGACTTTGGTGATCACAAATACCACCAGAAATAACATGGCACTCTTCGGAAGCGCAAGTGCGGCACATCCAATAACTCCTACCATCATAAAAAGTGTAAATAATGGTTTCTTCCGGTTCTTTCCATCTGCAACCGTTCCGAGCACCGGCCCTAATATTGCCACGATCAAAGTGGAAATTGAGATCGCATAGCTTAAATATGCCGTAGAGTCAGCAGCAGATATGCCGTTCTGTGTTGCCATATTTTTAAAATAGATCGGTATGATCGTGGACACTAAAAGTGCAAAGGCAGAGTTTCCGACATCATACATTACCCAGTATTTTTCAAGTTTATTCAATTTCTGTTTCATTTTCACTAACCTCGATTCTTCATGATAAAATCAAAAATTTCATGATAATATCTGCATCTTGTTTTATAATCTGCATTAAAAATTTCATGTTTGGATGCCGGCATACAGACCAATGAAGCTGTATCCACATGATTTGCAAAAACTGCGATCGCACGATTATCTACCATATGATCATTTCCTGCTATAAAGATCAAAACAGGAATCTTAATGCGCTCTAAGTTCTTTTTTTGCATCAGTACCTCTGTTGCCTTCATCGATGCCAGAAGCCATCCATATGTACCTCCATTCGTCTGGTACCTGGAATTTTCCAGTCTTTGACCAAAAATATAGTAATAGCGTTCTCTTGAAATGCAGCTGCTATGCTCAAAATCCGGTCTGCCGGAAAATCCGCTCTGTCCTGCAGCATAACGATCACCTCTTTTTGTTTTCACATAAAAAGCTGCCGTCATTTTTGCTGCCCACCACGGATATTTTCCAGTCTGCATCCGAAACATCGGTGAGGAAAGGATTGCTCGTTCAAATACTTTCGGATGTTCCTCAACATACCGCGCTGCGATCGCACCGCCCATAGAATGTGCAAAAAGAATCCTGTGCTGCTCCATCCGGTAATTCATTTTTTTCATAAAGCAGTCTAAGTCTTTTACATAATCTTCAAAATTGCGGATATATACTTTCTGTGCATCCGGGACTTCACGTTCTGAATAACCATGCCCACGATGCTCTAAGATATAAACAGAACAGCCCTGCTGTAAGAAATAATAAATAACCTCGTTATATTTTTCCGCAAACTCGCTGAATCCGTGTGAGATCACAATACAGGTGTCCGCCTCTGCATTAAGATACTGCTGATAAAAAATGACTGCCCCGTCATAACTGTGAAAGCAGCCATATTTCCGATATTGCTTTAAATATGGTTCCACCAGATTTTTTTGCCAATTCCGGTATCCTTCGTCTGCAAAATACAGACTGCCTGCCGCATTCATAACGCCGCCATTTCTTTATGCTTCAACAATTTCACCAGCTCCGGTGTCAATTTCCCATCACTGTACTCTTCCGCAATTTTTTTGCCGCGGTCCGGGTAATTTGTGATCATTGCATCGGCACGTGCCGCACAGACAAGCCGCATATATTTTTCCTCACTTTCTTTTTCTGCCTCCTGCACTCCTCCATGAATCCTTCATACTGAATATTATAAAGTGCCGGATGCAGTGCATCTGCGCCTACCACATAAGATGCATAACTGACTGGATTGACAATCCCGTCTTCATAAAGCATTCCGGTCTTCGCCTGTGGATTGATCTCCTTGATTTTTTGTATGGAATAATGATTAAATGAAGAAAAAATCACACGTTCCATCAGTCCCATACGCTCTGTGAGGTCTAACACCCGCTCCTCAATCTCCGGATAAAATACAACACCTGTCTTGATTTCCACATTAATTGTCAGATCTGTTGGCTTTATCAACGCATATACTTCCTCTAATGTGGGAATCTGTGCATGCTCATATTCCGGATGCGTGCGGTTGAAATTATGCTTTGTCAACTTTGCATAAGTAAAATCTTTTACCCAGCCGCTTCCATCGGTCACACGGTCAATCGTTTCATCATGGATGACAACAAGTTCTCCGTCTTTTGTAAGCTGCACATCCAGCTCGATCCCGTCTGCGCCAATCTCCACCGCTTTCTCAAAAGCTGCCATTGTATTTTCCGGTGCGTATCCGCTCGCACCACGGTGTCCCCACACGAGTGTTCTTTCCATTTTTTACTCCATTCCTGCCGGTTTCTTCTTTTTCCTGATGGTTTTTCTTTTCCAGAATTTTTATCCTGCCTGTTTTTCCTTCTGCCCGGCTTTTTTGCTTTTCTCTTTTTTCCTTATCTTAAGCGGTGATTGTAAAATGGGTGTGGAGTATTATGTAAAAAATGGGTAAAAAAATACAGAACCACATTTCTGTGATTCTGTAACATGCCTTTATTTCTTCCTGTGATTCCTTTTTCCCTGATGATTCTAATCCTTATGCGCAGCCTCATAAACGTTATAGCATGCCGCAGCCCCAATCACGAGCGCAGCCCCGATAAACGCCGTGCGTCCGATCGTCTCTCCGCAAAAGATCGCAACAAGAATCGGGTTCAAGATCGGCTCTAATGTAGAAGTTAAGGATGCCGTAACCGGTGAAACACAATCTAAGCCCCTCGATAAAAAGATGTAGGATAATCCAAACTGGATCACACCAAGAAGAATAATGCAGATCCATGCCTTCGCAGAATGATCGGTCTCCCCTAAAAACGACGGCAGTCCAATGCAGAGGCTCATAACATGGGATGCTAAAAGTGATGACTCAAAATCAGCGCCAGGAAAACCTTTCATCATCATAACCAATGCATAGGTAAATCCTGAAAATACTGCAAGCAGATTTCCTGCCATTCCGCCGGCACTTAGGGAATCTAAAAAGAAACACAATATCCCTGCGAACACGACCGCGCACGCGATCACTGCCGCCTTTTTCGGTTTCTTCTTATATAATATCCACATCAGCAGGATCACAAAGATTGGCTCTGTAAATTGGAGCACGATCGCATTTGCCGCCGTTGTCATCTTTGTCGCAGAGACAAACGTCAGTGCCATAACTGTATTGCAGACAGCACCAAACAGTACCGTCTTATTCCATACAAATTTTCGTTTTGTGATCACCATATAAGAGGCGATCAGCATAAATGAAAAAATACTGCGGATTCCCTGGATCGTAATGGAACTCCACGGAATCGACTTTATCAGAACGCCTCCTGTACTGAAACATACTGCAGAGAGCAGCACATAAATGGTTCCTTTCATACTTTCTTTATCTAACTGTTTTTCCCGCATTTTAATCCTCATTTCTGCTTCACCTCATTACCAGTGCGGGCAGCACAAGCACAGCAAGGAATATGATATTTGCCAGATGAAACCACAACAGATAATACCCCTTTGTTCGGTTATAATTATGTGCATAGATCTTATAGGAGATCAGACTCGCCATGGAAGCGATCAGTGTACCAAGCCCTCCTAAATTCACGCCCAGTAAAAGCTGCTTTAAATCACTTGAAAATCCAGATAACAACAATGCCGCCGGGACATTACTGATCACCTGGCTTGCCACAAGTCCAACGAAAAGCTCCCTTCCATTTACCAATGTCTGCAATGTTTTCTGAAACACCGGCAGCCGTCCGATATTTCCGGTAAAAATAAAGAAAGCGATAAAGGTAAAGATCAGACAATAGTCCACCTGTGCAAGCACCTTTCTATCTGCCAGAAATACCGCTAAAACCACTGCCGCAAGCAAAATATAATATGGCAGGATTCTTGCCACAACAAGAAGTGCCATCACAAATAAAACCACATACATGACCGTCAGCTTTTTGTTCATTTCCTTTTTCTCTTCCGAAAAATGGCAGTCGGTCAGTCTGATTTTCCTTTTTCTCGCACTTAAAACAAAAATAGTCAGTGCAAGCAGTACACCGGAAATAACGGTATATGGAAGCATAAATACGATAAATTCCCCGACATTCATTTCGGAGAGATTATAAAGATACAGATTCTGTGGATTTCCGATCGGCGTCAGCATACTGCCAAGATTTGCTGCTATCGTCTGAAGTACGATGACCGGAACCATAAGACGCTCCTGACCGCATTTTTGCAAAGTCAGAAGTGCAAACGGAACAAACGTCAGAAGCGCAACATCATTTGTAATGACCATACTGGAAAAAAAACACAAAAAAACAAGCACAAATGCCAGTTGGGCTGTATTTTTCGTATGCGCTAAAAGCCTCCGCCCGATTTCATCAAAAATCCCGTTATTCTGTACCCCCGCCATAATGATCATCAGTGAAAGCAATATTCCCAGTACACGAAAATCAATATAATTCACATACTGCTGATCCGGATGCACAAAAAAAGCGGATATTACCGCTAAAATTGCTGCAGCGGCCAGCACTGTTTCTTTTTTTACAAATGCTATGATTTTTTCTTTCATATATAACACCACCCATAAAACTTACCTGTCTATTCTAATCACTTTCCCCCCGAATGTAAAGATACCAGGTCAACTAACATGTGTACACATTTTCAAAAAAAGCCGTACATAATTTCCTGCATTCCGTGCACACTATAAGCATCATTGATATTTTACCTAATGACTGCTGTGCATGCAAATTTACATGTCACAAAACCGGACAAAAATGGAGGATCTTATGTACCCAGCTGTAACACTCCCTGTCACAAATGAATATGGTTATTTTGAAATACGGTTAGAGAGTATCGGCGGTCTCGGCGCAAATCTCTGTGGAAAAATGCTCGGTGAGCTCGGTGCCCTGTATCTTTCCTTAAACTCCTTGAGTTTTTCCAGCTACGGTTCCGAAAAACGCGGTTCGCCGGTAAAATCCTATATCCGCTGGAGTCCTGCTTCCACCCCGCTTCGCATCAACAGTCCTGTCTTAAGACCGCATGTACTTGGCATTTTCCACGAAGGACTGATCGGTACTTATCCGGTATTAGACGGAATTTCCGCCGACACAAAAATTGTTCTAAATACACCTTTGTCATGCGATGAAGCGGCAGAAAAATACAATATTTCCATTGGAACACTATATTGTCTGGACGCACTCTCTATCGCCATGAAATCCAGATCCCGCATCAACATGGTCATGCTCGGGGCAATCGCCAGAGCCTGTCCCTTTATCCCGATGGAATCTGTCGAATCACTCTGCAAAAATACGGTTGGGAAAAAATATCCGGCTCTGATCGAAGCAAACCTGCTTGGTTTAAAAATGGGGTATGAAAAAACTTC
>OGMX01001251.1_pt1 | contig 11921 bp, 10 predicted proteins | sample 1573351 | NCBI WGS metagenome assembly OGMX01 (sample SAMEA2581926, study PRJEB24529) | metagenome | biome: Human gut stool | place: China | collected 2011 | reverse complement strand
CCACTATGCCCATATTTATTGCCATACACATTTGAAAAAATATTCTGCGTTATTAGTCTGGCAATTTACGAAAAATTTCATGTAATACAATGTAGCAGATGGAAATTCTGGGAAGTCATCAGGCTGAATATCAATGATACAGCACCTTAAGATTTTAAGCATATTTCCATTCGTGCGAATATCAAAAATCCACACCTACGCCCCCAGTTTTGAGATGAACCGCCCACCCAAATGGTGTTCATAACCTGGAGGCTGGCATCTTGCGCAAAGCCGAAGCTAATTTTGTGACTTTGGGAGAAAATTAGAAAAACTTGGTCTGCCTGTAGTTACACAGTGATGTTCTGCCACGGATGGCAGAACAAGGCTTCACGAGCCAAGGATGGCTCGTTGAACGCCGGTCACGTCACTCCGCCATAACCTAAATCAGGCAGACCTAGCTTTTCTTATTTTCGGACAACGGAACCAAAATTAATTCGGCTTTGCGCAAGATGCCGCTCACAGACCTACAACACACCATTTGGGCGGGCGATTTATTTCATAAACAAACCATCATTTGTGAGGCAGTTCATGAACAGATCAGAAATCAAAGAACAAAAGCCAGAATCCAATAATGAAGAATGGAAAATGAGAAAGAGTCTCATTTTCCATTCTTGTTTTTTGCTCAGATGTTCGCTATACTAAACAATAGTTAGATACAACTAACAATAGTGTAAATCATGCAGACCAGAAAAAGTGACGCGGGTGGAAGCGCGGACATTTTTGAATATCACAGAGGGAATCAGACACCCCTGCCCGGAATCCGAAAGTTGCTACCTTTCAGATTCCGGTAAGATCGTCTGCGAATGAGGAAAAGGAGACAGCGGGAATGAATTATTTAGAGATTGAAAAAGTAATCGGAAGAGAGATTTTAGACTCCAGAGGTAATCCTACCGTGGAAGCTGAAGTATATTTAGTGGACGGTACCATTGGAAGGGGAATAGCACCAAGCGGTGCATCGACCGGAGAATTTGAAGCATTAGAGCTTCGCGACGGCGATAAGTCGAGATATCTTGGCAAAGGTGTTACCAAAGCAGTAGAAAATATTAATACCATTATTAACGATACGATCGTTGGAATGGATGCCAGCGACATTTATGCAGTGGATGCAGCGATGATTGCAGCTGATGGAACAAAGGATAAATCAAAACTGGGAGCAAATGCAATTTTAGCAGTGTCGATCGCAGCGGCACGTGCGGCTTCCATCTCACTTGATATTCCGCTTTACCGTTTCTTAGGCGGCATTTCAGGCAACCGTCTGCCAGTTCCTATGATGAATATTTTAAATGGTGGTGCACATGCAGCAAACACGGTAGACGTGCAGGAGTTCATGATCATGCCGGTCGGAGCTCCGAGTTTTAAAGAGGCACTCCGCTGGTGCGCAGAAGTGTTTCATGCACTTGCAGCTCTGTTAAAGAGCAAGGGACTTGCAACCTCTGTTGGTGATGAGGGTGGTTTTGCACCGGATCTCGCTTCTGATGAGGAAGCAATCCAGTACATATTAGATGCTGTGAAAAATGCAGGATATGAGCCGGGCAGAGATTTCAGAATTGCCATGGATGCAGCTTCCTCTGAGTGGAAGAGCGAGAAAGGAAAAGGATTTTACAAACTGCCGAAAGCAGGTACGGAGTTTACTTCCGCAGAGCTGATCGAGCACTGGAAGAAGCTGGTTGATAAATACCCGATCATTTCCATTGAGGATGCACTTGATGAGGAAGACTGGGATGGCTGGAAACTTCTGACCAAAGAACTTGGCGGTAAGGTACAGCTTGTCGGAGACGATTTATTTGTAACCAATACAGAGCGCCTGAAAAAAGGTATCGACAATGGCTGTGGCAATGCCATTCTGATCAAGTTAAATCAGATCGGTTCCGTATCCGAGACTTTAGAGGCAATCAAGATGGCTCATAAAGCAGGTTATACGGCAATTTCTTCCCACCGTTCCGGTGAGACGGAAGACACCACGATCGCAGATCTTGCTGTGGCATTAAATACCTGTCAGATCAAGACCGGTGCACCGAGCAGAACGGAGCGTGTTGCAAAATACAACCAGCTTCTCCGCATTGAGGAGGAACTTGGAAGTGCAGCAGTGTATCCGGGAATGGGTGCATTTAATGTAAAATAAGAAATTTATTCATATTATAATTTATTTTCTCCTCTGTATCATGGAAAGGACGCGAAAGGTCAGGGATGGCTTTTGGCGTTCTTTTTATTCCAATTTTCTTATTGAAAAACACTCTCAATTACAACCCCTGCAATCGCTTGTATTCAAAAATAAATAGCGGTATAATATTTTTACAATATCCTACTAAAATACTAGGAAATAAAAATGTGAAAGAAAGGGGTATGATTGATGGATAGATCAATGTTAAAGATAAAAGATCTGACTGTGGGTGTGGAGGACAAAGAACTGCTGCACCATGTCAATCTGGAGATAAAACGTGGTGAGACGCATGTGCTGATGGGACCGAATGGAGCCGGAAAATCGACACTTGGATATGTGCTGATGGGCAATCCGAAATATCAAGTTAAAGGGGGAATCATCGAATTCCTCGGAAAAGATATCACAGAGGAACCGGCGGATAAGAGAGCGCAGGACGGAATTTTCCTGTCATTTCAGGAGCCACTCGAAGTACCGGGACTGGCACTGGATTCCTTTTTAAATAATGCAGTGCGCAAACGGCGGGGAGATAAAGTGCGGATCTGGACATTTATGAAAGAAGTGGATGCTGCAATGAAGATTTTACAGATGGATGAGTCCTATAAAAGCCGTGCATTAAACGTTGGATTTTCTGGTGGAGAGAAAAAGAAAACGGAGATTTTACAGATGATGCTGTTAAAACCAGAACTTGCAATTTTGGACGAAACAGATTCCGGACTGGATGTGGATGCGGTACGTCTCGTTTCGGCAGGCATTGAGGAATACCGGAAAAATAATGACAAAGGACTATTGATCATCACACACAGCACCAGGATCTTAGAGCATCTGCACGTGGATTATACACATATCATGGTGGATGGGCAGATTGTTGCGACCGGGGATGGAAGCCTGGTGGACAAAATCAACCGCGAAGGATATAAAGACTATCTGGCATAAAAATAAATTATGGTCAGCAGAAATAAAGATAGTGTGAAAAATAAGCTGCGATATAACCTGAAAACAGTGTGAAAAGTAAGCTGCAATAGAGCAGAAAACAGTGCAAAAAATAAACCGTGATAGAAATGAGGATGATCATGAAAGAAAAAACTTATGTAGCGGATATCGACCGCACGATTTATGATATCCGGAATGATGATAAAGATGCATACCATATGGAAGCGGGACTGACGGAAGAGATCGTGCATAAAATTTCAGATGAAAAAGATGATCCGGTGTGGATGCGTGAGTTCCGGATGAAATCACTTCAGATTTACAGACAGATGAAAATCCCGGACTGGGGACCACCGATCGACGGACTTGATATGGATCACATTGAGACTTATGTGCGGCCGAAAACACAGATGCGGGGAAAATGGTCGGAAGTGCCGGGAGAGATCAAAGATACGTTTGAACGACTTGGAATACCGGAAGCGGAGCGGAAATCATTGGCAGGTGTCGGAGCGCAGTATGATTCTGAGATGGTCTACCATCACGTGAAAGCGGAAGTGGAAGCACAGGGAGTTGTATATAGTGACATTGAGAGTGCGATGAAGGGCGAATATGCCGACATGATCCGCAGACATTTTATGAAACTGGTCAAACCGAATGATCACAAATTTGCAGCACTGCACGGAGCCGTCTGGTCTGGAGGATCGTTTGTCTATGTGCCGCCCGGAGTGTCCTTAGACTTCCCATTGCAGTCATATTTCAGACTGAATGCACCGGGAGCAGGACAGTTTGAACATACGCTTATCATTGTGGATGAGGGGGCATATCTGCATTTTATCGAAGGGTGTTCTGCACCGCGTTATAATGTGGCAAACCTACATGCAGGATGTGTGGAATTATTTGTCCATAAAAATGCAAAGCTGCGCTATTCTACGATCGAAAACTGGTCAAAAAATATGTACAATCTGAATACAAAACGTGCGTTAGTCGAGGAGGGCGGAACGATCGAGTGGGTGTCCGGTTCTTTTGGTTCCCATACGTCGTATCTGTACCCGATGAGTATTTTAAATGGAAAAGGTGCACACATGGAATTTACCGGCATCACGTTTGCCGGTAAAGGGCAGAACCTTGATACCGGTGCAAAAGTAGTGCAGAACGCGCCGGATACTTCTTCCTGCATCAATACAAAATCAATCTCAAAAGATGGAGGAATCAGTACATTCCGCAGTTCTGTAGTCATTGGAAAAGAAGCGAAAAACAGTAAGGCGGCAGTATCCTGTGAATCTCTTATGCTGGATGGTATTTCAAGATCAGATACAATCCCGGCAATTGATATCAAAACCGCTATGGCGGATGTCGGGCATGAAGCAAAAATCGGCAGGATCAGTGATGACGCAGTTTTTTATCTGATGTCACGCGGCATCAGTGAGCAGGAGGCACGCTCAATGATCGTCAGCGGATTTGCGGATGATGTATCGAAAGAACTGCCACTGGAATATGCACTGGAAATGAACAATCTGATCCAGCTTGAGATGGAAGGGAGCATAGGCTGATGAAAAAAGAATGGATTATAAATGAGCTTCCGGCAAAGACATGGAACTGGCTTAAGATGAATGAATCACAGGTTACGGCAGTTACAGATGCCATCCCATGCATACCGCAAGTTGGGGTGGAGACTTCGGATAATAGTAACGGAAAGCTGCCGGAGGGTGTAAGTTTTGAAAAAAGGGAAATAAAAAAAGGAATCAAAACCGGAATGGGAGCGCAGATATCAGAACTGGGCAGTCAGGATATGGCAGATACACTTCGGATCGAAGAAAATGTACAGATAAAAAGTCCGGTTGTTATTTCATATCAGTATGATGCAGAAAAAAATTACTTTAACCGCATGCAGATTATAGCTGAAAAAGACAGCGAAATAGAAGTCATTTTTATATTTTCCTCTGATAAAAATAGCAGTGGGACAGTGATACACCAGTTACTGGTTGATGCGAAAGAGGGAGCAAAAGTAAAAATATATGCCGCACAGCTTTTAGGTAAAAATGCATGTGCCCTGTTTGATATCGGCGGTGCATGCGAAAAAGATGCGTCGGTAGAACTGCTCCAGATACAGCTTGGTGCAGAAAAATTATATGCAGGATGCCAGATGGGACTTGTCGGTGCGCACAGTTCATTTACAGCAAACATTGGATATCTTGCGGATGGAAATGACCGCTATGATATGAACTATGTGGCAAGACATATCGGGAAAAAGACAGAAAGCCAGATGGATGCAAACGGCATTTTAAAAGGAAATGCGAAAAAACTGTTCCGCGGAACGATTGATTTTATCGCAGGGTGTGCCGGTGCGAAAGGTGCGGAGAGCGAGGATGTGCTTTTGATCGATGAGGGTGTCGAAAATCAGACAATACCATTGATTCTCTGTGGGGAAGAAGATGTGGAAGGAAGCCACGGCGCGACGATCGGAAGACTTGACGAGCAGATGTTGTTCTATCTTGGAAGCAGAGGATTTGACCAGGAGGAGGCAAAACGTCTTGTCGCAAGGGCAAGGATCGATGCACTCTGTGCCATGATCCCGTCAGAGGAGATACAAAAAGAAATCCAGATGATGCTGGATGCACAATGATCGCAAACAGCATCCGGATATGGAAGGAGGATGATAAAGATGCCTGATTATAAAAAAGATTTTCCACTGTTAAGAGACAATCAGCTGGTATATTTAGATAATGCTGCAACCGCACAGCGACCGGAAAAGGTACTTTTGGCAGAGCAGGAATTTTATGAAAAATACAATGCAAATCCCCTGCGGGGACTTTATTCGCTTGGTCTTGCAGCGACAGAACAGTATGAGTCTGCAAGGGAAAAGGTGCGTGATTTTATTCATGCAAAAAGTGAACGGGAGATCATTTTTACCAGAAATACGACGGAGAGTATCAATCTTGTGGCATACAGCTATGGACTTTCCAATTTAAAAACAGGGGATGAGATCCTTGTCACAATTATGGAACATCACAGCAATCTGCTTCCATGGCAGATGGTGGCGGAAAAGACAGGTGCAAAACTTGTTTATCTGGATTGTGAACAGGACGGAAGCCTTACAGATGAGGCAATTTCAAATGCCATCGGTGAAAAAACAAAGTTTGCAGTGATAGGACTGGTCTCAAATGTCCTTGGCAGACGAAATCCGGTGGAAAAAATCATAAAAATGGTGCATGAAAAAGGCGGTGTGGTGTTAGTGGATGCCGCACAGGCAGTTTTGCATGAAAATGTGGATGTCACGGCGATGGACGCTGACTTTCTTGCATTTTCCGGTCATAAAATGATGGCGCCGATGGGAATCGGTGTGCTTTACGGGAAAGAAGCACTGTTAGAGGAAATGCCGCCATTTTTAACAGGTGGAGAGATGATCGAGACGGTGACAAGAACTGGGGCAGTTTACGCCGAACTGCCACATAAATTTGAAGCTGGAACGGTCAATGGGGCAGGAGCCGCCGGACTTGCGGCAGCTATTGATTATATGAATGACATCGGAATGGATACGATTCAAAAGCGGGAAGAAAAGCTGACAAAAATGTTATTTGATGGCATGGATCAGATTCCGTATGTGCATATCTTAGGAAGCAGCAAACCGGAGGAACATGGTGGTATTTTAAGTTTTGTGATAGATGGTGTACATCCGCATGATATTGCTTCTATTTTAGATGACAGTCAGATTGCAGTCCGTGCAGGACACCACTGCGCACAGCCGTTGTTAAAACATCTCGGTGTGATGTCTTCCGCGCGTGTCAGTCTGGCATTTTATAATGACAAAAAAGATATCGAACGTTTCTTAGACTGTCTAGCCGGCGTTCGAAGGAGGATGGGATATGGAGAGTAGAAGTTTTTACAATACGATTCTGACAGAGCACAACTTACATCCGCTGCATAAGCAGGTTTTAAAGGATGCAAATTTTGCATTAGAAGGTGTGAATCCAAGCTGTGGAGATGATATTGTACTTCAGCTTAAGGTGGAAGATGGAAAAATAACGGATGGCGCATTTGCCGGAAGCGGGTGTGCTGTTTCACAGGCTTCTGCGGACATGATGCTTGATCTTATCATCGGAAGAACAAAAGAGGAGGCACTGGAACTTTCGGATATATTTTTAAAAATGATTCATGATGAAGCGACACCGGAGGAAATTGACAGACTTGAGGAGGCATCCTCGCTTCAGGATATCTCTCATATGCCTGCCCGTGTAAAATGTGCGGTGCTTGGCTGGCACACGATGGAAGAAATGTTAAATGATAAATAATCTCACTTATTCGTGCGCCATCTTCTTCTGACAGGGGTATAATATAAACAATTAGAAACAACTAACAAAAGTTATGAATGACGTATCCAATTGTTCTGGAACGGTTCAAAACAGATTGTGTGCAAAGAATGCGCAGGAAATGGAGGTTCTGATGGGAAGATATTATCATTTGTCAAAGAAGCTGACAAAAGCACAGGTGGCAGAAGTAGAACGTGAGATGAGAGAAATCGAGGATGTGGAGAGCGTGGAAGTAAACGGTGATCATATGTACATGAAAGTGATCACAAAAGATGACGAGTTTTCCGGTGTGATGGGCAGGGCAGTCAATATCTGCAGCAGGGTTGCAGATGGGGCAGAATTGTCGTTTTCCGGATTTGCAGTGTGAAGCAGGGTGTGTGAAATAAGATCAGAAAGATATAGCCGACAGAAGGCGCGGTAAAATACTAATGTAAGTGCAGCAGATTTATGCGGAAATATATCATAATCTTTTGATATATTTCCGCATTTATATTTCCGCGTATTAACGTGAACCGAAATGATTTTTGTGACAATATATCAGTGTAAGGACATAGTTCCTAATCTTAATCGCGACTAAGAGGAAAACACAATGACGATTCAGGAATTAGAGATATTTATAGAGAAGTATGGAAAAATCATAAGAAAAAATATGCCGTCAGGGACAGAAGCAGTATGCCAGAGCGGAACTGCGATAACCTTGAAATGTTTGCAGACAGGGAAACAGCCGATAAATACCTGAAAAATATTCTGGAAAAAACAGAAGCAGATGAAAATGGTGTCAGCGGATTTTTTAGAAACATTTTATTTGCAAAATAAGTCCTGACGGTTTACACTTTTTATAGTTTATAGAAGTAATTCATACACAACAAGAGAGGACTTATCACATGCCATCATTTGTAACCTTTTCGAACGTGGGCAAAATCTACCATACCGGTGAACTTGATATCACTGCTCTCCACGACGTTAACTTTGAGATCGAAAAAGGAGAATTCTGCGTCATCGTCGGTGCATCCGGCGCCGGAAAAACTACTATTTTAAATATTTTAGGAGGAATGGATACCTTAAGCAGCGGACAGGTATTTTTAGACGGACAGGAAATTTCGGGCTATGGCAAAAAACAGCTTACTTCCTACCGGCGTTTTGACATTGGATTTGTGTTTCAGTTTTACAACCTCGTACAGAATCTGACAGCACTTGAAAATGTGGAGTTAGCCGCACAGATCTGTAAAGATCCGCTTCCGGCAGCAAAAGTGCTTGAGGAAGTCGGATTAAAGGATCGTTTGTCCAATTTCCCGGCACAGCTTTCCGGTGGAGAACAGCAGCGTGTCGCGATCGCGCGTGCGCTTGCAAAAAACCCGAAACTTCTGCTCTGCGATGAGCCGACAGGGGCACTTGATTACAATACCGGAAAAGCAGTTTTAAAATTATTGCAGGATACCTGCCGCGAAAAAGGAAAGACGGTTGTTGTCATCACACATAATCAGGCACTGACAGCGATGGCAGACCGCATCATTACGGTAAAGAGCGGAACGGTCGTGTCCATGGAAAAAAATGAGCACATTGCAGATATTGCAGACATAGAGTGGTAGATGGTTATGAGATCAATGATATGGAAATCAACATTCAGGGAAATAAAAGAAAGCCTTGGCAGATTTTTAGCCATCCTTGCTATCGTTGCATTGGGAGTGGGATTTTTTGCGGGACTTAAGGTAACACAGCCTGCAATGTTAGAAACGGCACAGCGTTATTTTGATAAGACATCTCTTTATGATTACCGCCTGATCTCTACGGTCGGTTTTTCAGAGGACGAAGTGGAAACGATACAAAAGCAAAAAGATGTAAGGGCAGCAGAAGGAGCAGTCACGTTTGATATTATCTGTGAGAGCGGTGGGAAAGAGCGTGTCATAAAAATGCACAGCATCACGGAGAATGTCAACCGTCTGGTGCTCGTGGATGGAAAATTGCCGGAAAATGCATCGGAATGTGTGGTGGATTCCAATCTTTATGATGCATCCATGATCGGAAAAACGATCAAACTTTCCGGGAACAATGATACGGATGATCTGGAACATTTTTCGAGCAGGGAGTACAAGATTACCGGAATTGTGCAGTCACCATTGTATTCGCAGTTTGAGCGTGGAAGCACATCGCTTGGCAATGGCAGGGTAAGCGGATTTGCCTATCTTTTGCCAGAAGGATTTGCGGATGATTATTATACGGAAGTCTATGTGAAATTTGACAGCGATTTTCCACTGTACAGCGAAGAATATGATGCTTACATAAACCAGAAACAGGATGCGTGGGAAACACTGGCAGAGGATCTTGCAGCAGAACGCTATCAGACGGTACGTTCGGAAGCAGAGACGAAACTTTTGGATGGAAAAAAACAGCTTGCAGAGAAAAAAGAAGAGACGAAGAGTCAGCTTGATGATGCAAAAATACAGTTAGAAGATGCAAAAAGTCAGATTGAAGAAGGTGAAAAGCAGCTTGCAAATGCAAAAAAACAGTTAGAAGAATCCAAAACACAGATCGCAGAAAAAGAAGCGGAATTATCCAATGCAAAGAAGCAGTATGAGGATGGGAAAAAGGAATATAAGGACGGGCTTTCGACTTACAATAAAGAGATAGAAAAAGCTGAAAAAAAGATCAGCGATGGGGAAAAGACGCTGCAGGAATTAAAAGAGCCGGATACCTATGTGCTTGGGCGTGATACGAATGTTGGTTATGTATGTTTTGAAAGTGATTCCGGTATCGTCGACGGAGTTGCGGATGTGTTTCCGATTTTCTTCTTCCTGGTAGCAGCGCTAGTCTGTGTGACAACGATGAACCGTATGGTGGAAGAACAGCGGACGCAGATCGGTGTTTTAAAGGCATTAGGTTACAGTGAGCATACGATCATGGCAAAATATATGTTTTATTCCGGATCGGCAGCACTGACCGGCTGCGTGGCTGGATTTGCACTTGGAACTGTAATGTTTCCGAAAGTAATCTGGTATGCGTATGGCATGCTCTATAAGATAGAGTCGTTAGTGTATGTGTTTGACTGGAAATTAGCAGTCATTTCCGTGACCGTATCGCTTATTTGCTCTGTTGGCACAACATTTGTATCTGTCCGGCGGGAACTGACGGAGGTTGCGGCAGAACTGATGCGTCCGAAAACACCGAAAGCCGGAAAACGTGTATTTCTCGAATATCTGCCGTTTATCTGGAAGAGGCTTAAGTTTCTGCAGAAAGTGTCAATGCGGAACATTTTCCGGTATAAAAAAAGATTTTTTATGATGGTTGTGGGGATCAGCGGATGCAGTGCACTTTTAGTAACCGGATTCGGGGTACGTGATTCCGTGACGGGGATCATAACGCAGCAGTATACGCAGATACAGACTTATGATATCGGGATTACCTATTCATCGTCTGTTGCACAGAAACAGAAAGATGAACTGGAAAATAAAGAAAAAGACGGTGTAAAAAACTTTGTGTTTGTGGCAGAAAAGAGCATGGATTTAGTCGGTGAGGAAAAGACGAAATCAGTCAGCCTTATTATGGCAGATCCGGATTCGGATATAACGCCGTTTATCAACTTACATACGGAAAAAAAGGAGCCGATCGCATTTCCGCAAAAGGGAGAGACGGTTATTTCAGCGAAAGTGGCAGATGAACTTGGAATAAAGACAGGGGATACCGTGACACTGCAGGATTCCGATATGAAAACGCTTAAGGTGACGGTAAGCGGTGTCTGTGAGAATTTTGTATATAATTATGTGTATCTGTCGGCAGATACTTACGCGGAACAGATGAAAGCAGAACCGGAATATAAGACGGCATTTGTGTCTGTTTCCGAGGGTACAGATGCGCATTTACTTGGAACAGCGTTAATGGCGATGGCGGATGTGGCAGCGGTAAATATTTCACAGGATGATATGGAACGTTTTTCAAGTATGATGAGCAGTATGGATCTGATCGTTGCTGTCATCATTCTGTGTGCAGCGGGACTTGCATTTATTGTTTTATATAACCTGACGAATATTAATATTACAGAGCGTGTGCGTGAGATCGCAACGATCGAGGTGCTTGGTTTTTATGAGAATGAGACAGCAGCATATGTTTTCCGGGAAAACACGATCCTTACATTTCTTGGCGCACTTGTAGGACTTGTGCTTGGCATATTTCTGCACCGGTTTGTCATGAGCCAGATCGTTGTGGATATGGTGTCTTTTGATGTGCATGTAAAACAGATCAGCTTTTTATACAGTCTGGTGCTGACCATGGTATTTACCTGGTTTGTGGACCGCCTGATGCGAAAGAAGATCGATGCGATCAGTATGACGGAATCTTTAAAGAGCGTTGATTAAAAATAGAGTTGGACGTTAATGTGGGAAAGTGTTATAGTCTATTTATAAAAAATGACGAATCAGGAGATGATACATATGGGAAAAATTATAACGATCGGGCGTGAATTTGGCAGTGGCGGACGTGAGGTTGGAAAGAGA
>OGMX01001195.1_pt1 | contig 12454 bp, 9 predicted proteins | sample 1573351 | NCBI WGS metagenome assembly OGMX01 (sample SAMEA2581926, study PRJEB24529) | metagenome | biome: Human gut stool | place: China | collected 2011 | reverse complement strand
AAAAATACTAACCATGAAAAGAAATATACAAAGAAGAATGCACTTAATTTCCAATAAACTGAATTTTTCATTATAAACGCTCCTTAAATTTGATAAAAATCTATATTTGTATTCATACTTCCATTTGGTATAAATACTATACCTTTTGCCTCTTTTGATGGATAAATTCTAGAACTTAAAACACGTTGTCCATCATTTATAAAAATTTCTAATGATGAACGATCGCTAAAAATTTGTAAAGTCATTTTTTCTCCAACCGGTTCGATATAAACTTCACGTTCTCCATTTACACCACAACCAGATTTATCACGATTTAACTTAAATTTCTTAGTACCTTTATCATACGAAATTACTGTTTCTTCTGTAGCTGATACACGTAGTTTTAAGGCAAAGCCCTGTGCATTTTTTAAATCAAAATCTATATCTAATTTATAACAATCACCATTCACATCATCAAAAGAAGTAACATCATCTATTACTTGCTCATGATGTGTTTTTAATTTATATAACTTACTCAATTCTTCAATAGGTTTGCTATAAATCATATTATCTTTTACTTCAAGAACACGTGGTATACTCATCATACCAGCCCAATGATTTTCTTGTTCTGGCATATTACTTTCCCACATATCGAGCCAAGCAATCATTAAACAACGATTATTTTTTTCATCTTGCATTATCTGTGGTGCATAAAAATCAAAACCATAATCTAATAAATCAAACTTGCTATCTCTATAGAATATACCTGTTTGATAATCCATCTTTCCTAAGAAATATCCAGATTGATGTACATTTAAAAATTTATTACCTTCTGGTTTTACACCTTGTGGAGATAAAATTAACGCCTCATGACCATTAACTTCTGCAAAATTCGGACATTCCCACATAAATCCTAAATTTTCTTTTACACTAGATGTAGCCATAATATTCAAAAATTCCCAATTAATTAAATTTTGAGATTTATATACAACTACTTGTCCACTTTCCTCTTTAGTTTGCACGCCTACTACAGTATAATACCAATCTCCATGTTTCCAAACTTTAGGATCGCGAAAATGCTCTGTTCTTATATTTAAATTTTCAGGTAAAGATTTAATTACAGGATTGTTTTCTACTTTATCAAAATGCAAACCATCATGACTAACAGCTAAACATTGCGTTTCAATTCTATCATTACCACCATTACTATTATCTAAATCTACATGACCTGTATATAATAGATATAAATTTCCATTACTAGCTACATGACCCCAATGCATAGGACCCCATTGGCTAGAATATGGGTGATATTGATAGAATAAATGATATTCACCTTTATAAAAACAAAATCCATTAGGATCATTTATCCAATTAGCCGGTGCAGCTATATGATATTGTGGTCTCCAATAATCATTTTGTGCAATTGTCTCCATTTTTTGTTGAAATTTTTCAGCTTTTAATAGTGCTTCATTGTGTTTCAAATTTTTCACTCCTATTATAATAAATTTATAAAACCGGTTCGATTTTTGATTAAAAATATTTGGAAATATAAAAATCTACTTTATGTCAAACGCGTTTTATATTTCCTGAAATAATAATATCACTATCTTTTTAAAAAATCAACATTTTTTTAAAACAACAAAAAAGAATTTATTTTCTGATATTTATATTGATAAAAGGACTTATTCCTTTTATCTTAGCAAGTATCTCCTTGTCTTAAAAATACTGGCATTATTACTTCTTTTTCGATACCTTCATTTTTTATCAAAGAAACTATCATTTGTGCAGTTTTTTGGGCTAACTGCTCTATTGGTTGCACAATTGATGTTATATTTAATAATCCACAATTAGTTATTAAAGTTCCATCATAAGCAATTAATTTTATATCTTGAGGTACTTTTAAATTATGTTTACAAGCTTCAGCATAACAAGCACAAATTATCATATCACTTCCATAAATACCATCAATTTCAGGATATCTTTCAAAAATTTCTTTAGCTACCTGACAAAAATAATCCATACTAAATTTATTCCATTCCATTTCATAATCTTTTATATCTACCTTAGCTTTAAGCATTTCTTCTCTAAAAGTAGCATGATGCAAATGAGCTGGTGTAGTAACGCTTTTTGCTCCTATTATTTGCAAAGGATGCTTACATCCTGCTTTTAGCATAGCTTGAGCAGCTAATCTTCCGCCTTGTGCATGATCAGAACGAATAATTGGTATCTTATTATTAATAATTCTATCAAAAGCCACAATAGGTTTATTGACATTATCATATAAATCAACTTCTAAAGAATGACAACCCATAATAATACCATCTATCATTTGTCTTCTTAGCATATCAACTAATTCATGTTCTGCATTTTCTCTTTCAATCGTTGAACAAACCATTATTTTATAATTATGTTTATATAAAGCTACTTCTAAAAATCTAATAAAAGCTCCAAAAAAAGGATGAGCAATATCTGGAACTACTACACCGATAATATTTGTACAATTTCTATACAAATTTCTTGCTAACTCATTCGGTACATAATTTAATTTCTCTATTGCATCTAATACTTTTTTTCTTGATACCTCTGATACATAACCCTTATTATTCAATACCAATGATACCGTACTTGGTGCCACCTGTGCCAATTTAGCTACATCACGAATACTAGCCATATCTTAACCACCTTATGATACAAATACTTACAATAAAATTATAACATAAATTAAATAGGACAAAAAATCAAAAATTTTTCTTCTGCCTATTGATTTTTTCTGTAAAATTGTTTATTATAGGAATTGTGAGTTAGCACTCACTTATAAAGAGTGCTAACAACTATAAATTAACTTAGTTATAAAATCTATTTACGCATAGGAGGAATATACAATGATTAAGCCATTAGGCGACAGAGTTGTTATTAAAGTTTCTGAAGGCGATATTAAAACTGCAAGTGGTATCGTTTTACCAGATACAGCAAAAGAAAAACCACAAGAAGGTACTGTTGTTGCAGTAAGCGACGGCAAATATGTAGAAGGCAAAAAAGTTGCTCTTGACGTAAAAGTAGGCGACAAAGTAATCTTCTCTAAATATGCTGGTACTGATGTAAAATTCGATGGTACTGATTATTTAATCGTTAGAGATAGCGATATCTTAGCTGTTGTTGAATAATTAACAGAAACTAATTAATTACAATTTTAATGTATAATCCTAGGAGGTTCTTTATAAATGGCTAAACAAGTATTATTTGGCGAAGAAGCTCGTCAAGCTCTTGGTAGAGGCGTTGATGCACTCGCTAACGCTGTTAAAGTTACACTTGGTCCAAAAGGCAGAAACGTTGTTTTAGATAAAAAATTCGGTGCTCCAACTATCACTAACGATGGTGTTACTATCGCTCGTGACATTGAACTTGAAGATCCATTCGAAAATATGGGCGCTCAGCTTGTAAAAGAAGTTGCTACAAAAACTAACGATATCGCTGGTGACGGTACAACTACTGCTACACTACTTGCTCAGGCTATGATTCGTGAAGGTATGAGAAACGTAGCTGCTGGTGCAAACCCAATGGTTCTCAAAAAAGGTATTGAAAAAGCTGTTGCTGCATTAGTTGAAGAAATCAAAGCAAAAGCTCAAAAAGTTGAAGGTAAAGAAGCTATCGCTCAAGTTGCTTCCGTATCTTCCGCTGATGAAGAAACTGGTGCATTAATTGCTGACGCTATGGAAAAAGTTGGTAAAGACGGTGTTATCACTGTTGAAGAATCCAAAGGTATGCAGACTAACCTTTCCGTTGTAGAAGGTATGCAATTTGACCGTGGATACATTTCTCCATACATGGTTACTGATACAGATAAAATGGAAGCTGTTATGGATGATCCTTTCATTCTTATCACTGACCGCAAAATCTCTGCAATCGCAGATATTCTCCCAATCCTTGAAAAAGTTGTAAAACAAGGTAAAGAACTCGTTATCATCGCTGAAGATATCGACGGTGAAGCTCTTGCTACTATCGTAGTTAACAAACTTCGTGGTACATTCAAAGCTCTTGCTGTTAAAGCTCCTGGTTTTGGTGATCGTCGTAAAGCTATGCTCGAAGATATTGCTATCTTAACTGGTGGTAATGTAATCAGTGAAGAACTTGGTCGTAAACTTGATAGCGTAGAACTTGAAGACCTCGGTCGTGCTCGTCAAGTACGTGCTTCCAAAGAAGAAACTACAATTGTTGACGGTTTTGGCGACAAAGCTGAAATCGCAGCTCGTGCTGAAATCATCAAAAAACAAATCGCTGAAACTTCTTCCGATTTCGATAAAGAAAAATTACAAGAACGTCTTGCTAAATTATCTGGTGGCGTAGCTGTAATTGAAATCGGTGCTGCTACAGAAGTTGAAATGAAAGATAAAAAACTCCGTATCGAAGATGCTTTAAATGCTACTCGTGCTGCTGTTGAAGAAGGTATCGTTGCTGGTGGTGGTACTACTTTCATCGATATTCAACCTGCTCTTGAAAACATTGAAGCTGAAGGCGATGTAAAAACTGGTGTTGAAATCGTAAAACGTGCTATTGAAGAACCAGTTCGTCAGATCGCAAACAATGCTGGTCTTGAAGGTTCTGTAGTTGTTGAACATGTAAAATCCGCTGGTGTAGGCGTTGGTTACAATGCTTTAGTTGGCGAATATATGGATATGATTGCTGCTGGTATCGTTGACCCTGCAAAAGTTACTCGTAGTGCATTACAAAATGCTGCAAGTATCGCTGCTATGGTTCTCACAACTGAAACAATCGTTGCTGATAAACCTGAAAAAGCTGATCCTGCTGCTATGGCTGGTGCTGGTATGGGCGGCGGAATGCCTGGTATGATGTAATTTAACATCTCATATCAAATAAAATTAAATAAACAAATTAAGCCTAGTGAATTTTCACTAGGCTTTTTCTTTTACACTATCACTATTATTTTTTATAATAAAATCTATAATAAAAAATTAAAATTCGAGGTGAATTTTTTATGATATTTTTATCTATGTTATTGCTAGGTACATTAATTGGTTTTGTTGGAGCAGGTGGCGCTGGTGTTACTATTACATTACTTACAGTTGGTTTTAACATTCCTATTCATATAGCATTAGGTGTTGCCTTATCTTCTATGGTTTTTACTATGATATCTGGTGTTATAAGCCATTTACGTGAAAATGAAGTAGAATTAAAAACTGGTCTAATCATTGGTTTAGGCGGTGTAATTGGAGCTTTTGTTGGTGCTAAATTTTCCACAATCATACCTGAAAATATTTTAAGTATTTTTACTGCTTTAATGATTATTCTATCAGCTCTAATTTTGTATATAAAAGTATATCATAATGATTTATTAAATAAATATTTAAAAGTTCCAACTACATCATTAGTTGGCAAAAAATTTTATATCTATGGTATATTAGTCGGTTGTATTAATGGCTTTTTATCTGGTACTTTTGGCATAGGAGCTGCTGCTTTTATTCAAATTAGCTTATTAATTATATTCGGTGTTCCACTTTTAAAATCCATCGGAACATGTATGTTGATTATTCTTCCTATTTCTGCTTCTGGTGGTCTAGGCTATCTCACTTCTGGAAATTTAGATTTCACTATTTTTCTACAAACAGTATCCGGATTAATTATAGGTGCTTTTGTTGGTTCAAAATTTACACATCTAGCACCAAAACCAATCTTAAAATTTGCCATTGTCGCTATGCCAACAATTGGGGGCTTAATTCTTTTATTATTCCACTAATCTATATAATTATGATTCCTTTCAAAATAAAAATCATTGACTTAGAGTTTACTTCAAATGCTATTATATTCTTAAGTATAAAACTTAATAAGGACGTGATAATATGACCATTAAAGAAGTAAGTCAAAAATACGATCTCAGCCCCGATACTATTCGTTATTATGAACGTATTGGTTTAATTCCACCTGTGCCACGCAAACCAAATGGTATTCGTGATTTTGACCAAGAATCATGTAATTGGATTGAATTTATAAAATGTATGCGTTCTGCTGGCGTTCAAATCGAAGCATTGATTGATTATGTTCACCTCTTTTATCAAGAAAACACAGCAGAAGCTCGCAAAGATATCTTAATTGAACAACGCGACCGCTTACAAAAACAAATTGATGCTATGAATATAGTAATAGAACGTTTAAATAAAAAAGTAGACCGTTATGAAGAAATCATTATTCCTGCTGAAAAAAAATTATTAAGCAAATAAATTAAAATTAAATTATAAACAAATAAAAACATTGCTATTTCTTATCGTTTTAAGTTATAATTAACTATGTATTAAATTTATAAACAAAAGAAAGAGATGATTTATGGACCCCGATAGGAAACAACAAACTAATTTAAATGATGAAGATGATAACTTTATAGCAGAATATAAACAAGAAGTTATCCACAAGCCATGGTCAAAAACTTTAAAATTATTAGTAGCAATTACAACCTTGATTTTAGCCGTTGTCGGCACATTAGCTTCTTTCAAAGCTGCAAGTCTAGGCAACCAAGTAGTAACTACTCAAAATGAAGCTTTTAACCACTGGTCAAACTACCAAGCAAAAACAATTAAGAAAACAACTTTAGAAACTGAACTTTATACTATTGAAATTGAACTTGCCAAACTCAAAGATACAGATAATGCTTTAAAAACTGAACTTTTAGCTAAAAAAGCTATCTATGAACAAGAAATTGCTCAATATAAGCAAGAAGAAATCACTTTAACAGCTAAAGCTCAGGAAGCAGAACAACGTCATTTATTGACAAAAGAGATTTCTACTAACTTTGGTAATGCTTTAATCTTTTTGCAGATAGGTATTTTATTATCTTCATTGACTACACTTAGTAAAATAAAATATTATTGGTATATAGGTTCTATTTCCGGTATCATTGGATTTAGTATCTTTATTACTTCATATTATAGAAATTTAACTATGTAATTAAAAACCTCTTAGTATTATTATGCTAAGGGGTTTTATTTATGTTAAACTACAAATATACATAAATTTATCAGGAGTCTATCATGTCTATTACTTTCAATAAAAAACAACAACAAGTAATCAATGAATTAAATCAAAATATACTCTTAAGCGCAGGAGCTGGCACAGGCAAAACAAATGTACTTTCTTATCGTGTAGCTAATATTTTAAATAAAAATCGTGCCAATGCTGATGAAATTCTCTGCTTAACTTTCACTAATAAAGCTTGTCGAGAATTAAAAAATCGCATCACTTCGCAATTAGATTTTGAAACAGCAAATAAAATCACCATTCGCACCATTCATGGCTTTGCTTATCAAGTGATTACCACTACCGCCAAAAAAGCACAAACAATATTTAAAGAATTTGTCATCTTTGATGATGAAGACCAAAAGACGCTAATCAGACAAACTATCGCCAATTTTCCTAAAGCTAGAGCCTTAGATATTCAATATATCGTAAATTGCATTGAGCAATTAAAGCAAGAACGAGCTTTAAAACATATCTATACCGAAGATATTGAAACCGATTATACTACTATTTTTCATCAACATTTGAAGTTCAACAAAACATTCAATCAACGACAAAGCGATAATTTAATTAAATTTTTTCAATTTGATGGTTTAAATATAATCATCAACTATGAATTAGCTTTACAACAAATGCACGGTTTAGATTACAAAGATTTAATCGCCAATGCTTATCGTTTATTTCAAGACAAAAATATATGCTCATCATGGCGAAAACGCTACAAATATATCATGATTGATGAAATGCAAGACACTAGTTCTTTTGAATATACTATGCTCGAAAATCTCTTTCCTGCTAATAATATCATGCTCTGTGGCGATGAATTTCAAACTATATACGAATGGCGTGGCTCTAATCCTCAAAAAATCTTAACTGCCTTCACTGAAAAATATAACCCCTTAATCATTAATTTCAATGAAAACTATCGCTCTACAAAATTACTTTTAGAAATGGCATACAATACCTTGATAAATCTTTTTTGCAAAGAAACAATCCTTCATTCCTATACCAAAAATCTACTTTCTAAAAGTAGTGAACTTGGTCATAAAATAGAATTAAAACAAGCAAACTCTCTAGCTAACGAAGCCCAATGGATTTTTCAAAATATCGTAAATTTATTACCTTTAGTAAAAACACCTACGCAAATAGCTATTTTAGTTCGCCAAAACAATTATCTACAAAACTTAACATTACATCTAAATTATCTAGCCAATATCTATAATCAAAAAAATCAAGAAGCTCCTATCAATTTCATTCAAATAGATAATATCCGCTTTTTCAAACGTCAAGAAATAAAAGATGTTCTATCCATTATGAAATATCTCATTAATCCTAATGATTATCTTAGCCTACAACGAATATTAGTAAATCTAATTCCTAATATTGGTATTCGTACTATCAAGCAAATATCTTCTGCTGAATATCTTCAAAATGGATTGCGTCTATCTGACTTCATCAATGCAAATTTCCAAAATCCAAACTATGAACCTTTTTCTGACTTGATTTCAGCTTACTTATCCAAAGACATCATAGTTTTTGATATTGAAGGTACAGGTACAGATATTTTTGCAGACAATATAATTCAATTATCCGCCATCAAAATTCGCAAAGGGAAAAAAATAGCTGAATTCAATCGCTATCTAAAATCAGATAAACCTGTTGGCGATTCTGAAAAAGTGCACCATATTTCTGATGAATATTTACAAACTCATGGCGAAAATCCTAAGCTTGTCCTTCAAGAATTTTGTCAATTCATCCAAGATGCTATCATCACAGGTCATAATATTCGCGGTTATGATATGGATATTCTCAATCAAAATCTATTAAAACATAACTTGAAATCTGTAAATTTCTCTAATATAAATTTTGATACCTTAGATTTAGTTCGTCGTTTTTATCCTAACCTACCTAATCATAAACTTGAATTTCTAAGTAATCATTTTCAATTTAAAACAAAATCAAATCATAACTCTTTAGATGATGTTTTTGCTACATGGGAATTATTGCACAAATTGCTCGAAGATAAAATTATTCCTACAGCTAAGAAACGCAGTGAATTAATCAATAAACAAAAAAATAAATTCATTCATGTAGCTCAAATTTTCCAAAAACTGCATAATATTTTAAATGACAATCTACTTTTAGAAAATCTAATCGCTCAAATCGTTGAAGAATTTAATTTAGTGAATATCTATAAAGCTAATGCAACTCAAGATGGAGCTGTTCGCTTAGAAAATATTCGCAATTTATTTAGATTAGCCAAAGCAGAACTCAACTCACATCGAGGAACAAATGGCATCAAAGAATTATTACAATATGCTAGTTTATCTAATACAGATTTAGATGCTCTTACTTCTTCTCATCCTAAAATCCCTATTATAACTATTCATCAGGCAAAAGGCTTAGAATTTGATTATGAATTTTTAGCTGGCATGAATGATGACATTTTTCCATCATATTTCAGCACACGCAATGGCTCTATTACTGAAGAAGAAAAACGTCTTTTCTATGTAGCCATCACTCGTGCCAAAAAAGCTTTATTTCTCTCCAGTTCAGGTAGACCTAGTCGTCTATTAAATTATATACCTGAACAATTCATCACCAAAATTAAATAAAAATGCTTACTCTCCATAAAGGTATAATATTTATGCCTTTTACTTTTAACAAAAATTTTATAAATTTTAAAATAATTTCATATACTTTTACTTATATAAGTGCTAAAATAAATATAATTTAATCTATCTATATTTTAGAATAAATTGTATATATTCTATTGGAGGTATCCGCTTATGAAAATACTAATTATCGGCGGTGTTGCAGCCGGAACGAAAGCAGCTGCAAAATTAAAACGAGAAAATCGTGATTTAGATATCACAATCATTGCTAAAGATGGTGATATTTCTTATGCTGGTTGCGGTTTGCCATATTATATTGGAGGATTTATCGAAGACCGCTCTAGTCTAATTGTTAATACTCCACAAAAATATGCTGCTATGACAGGTGTAAACGTCTTAACTAATGTAGAAGCTATTGCTGTGGATAATAATAATCATACTGTTATCGCTAAAAATTTAATCACTAATGAAGAAGCTTCTTATGCTTATGATAAATTAATTATTGCTACTGGTGCTTCACCTATCACTCCACCTATTGAAGGTATAAAAAAACAAGGTGTATTCTCTTTGCGCCTTCCTAATGATGCTGTAAATATAAGAGATTATGTTACTAACAATCAAGTAAAAAAAGCTGTTATTGTTGGTGGTGGCTTTATCGGTCTTGAAGTTGCTGAAAATCTTCTAGCTCAAAAAGTTGATGTAACAGTTATCGATTTTGCTCCACAAATCATGCCTAATGTAATTGACCCAGAAATTGCTAGTTATGTACAAAAACATTTACAAAAACATGGTATTCGCGTATTAACTGGCGTTGCTGCTCAAGAAGTTTTAGGTGATGATAAAGTTTCTGCACTCAAAACTTCTGCTGGTGAATTAAGTGCAGATTTAGTAATCTTATCTGTTGGTATCAGACCAAATACTGCCTTTTTAAATGATACAGGTATGGAAATGTTCAAAGGAACTATTCTTGTAAATGAACAATTACAAACAAATTTACCTGATATCTACGCTATTGGTGATTGTGCTATGGTTTCCAACAGAATGACACATTCTGCTCAATGGTCTCCAATGGGTTCTAGTGCCAACTTAGAAGGCAGACTCTTAGCTCAAATTTTAAATAATACACCTAAAAATTATCCTGGCGTATTAGGCACAGGTATTGTAAAACTTCCAGAACTAAACTGTGCAAGAACAGGTCTTAGTGAAAAAGTTGCTCGTGATGCTGGTTACGATGTAGAAACTGTAATGGCAGTCGTTGATGATAAAGCTCATTATTATCCAGATGCAAGCTCTTTCATCACCAAATTAATCGTAGATAAATCCACACATAAAATCTTAGGTTTCCAAGCACTCGGAAGCGGTGCTGTAGACAAAATGGTGGATATCGCTGTAACAGCTATTTCCTTAGATGCTACTATTGAACAATGCGAATGTATGGATTTTTGTTATGCTCCTCCATTCTCCACAGCTATTCATCCATTTGTACAAACAGTTCATATTATGCAAAATAAATTAAGCAATAAATTAATCAGTATCACTCCTGCTGAATATCTAGCTGGCAAAGCAAAAGATTATCATGTAATTGATGCTGGTTTAGTTCCTAGTATTCGTGGTGCTAAATATGTAGATTTAGCAAAAGTAAATGCACCTATAGAAGGTATCGGCAAAGACGAAAAACTTCTTTTAGTATGTGCTAAAGGTAAACGCGCATATTTCTTACAAAATCGCTTAAGACATCTAGGTTATACAAACACACTTTCTCTAGAAGGTGGTCTTTTCTTAAATGATGTAAAAGTAAAAACTACATCTAAATTAACACCTGAAGAAATAAAAGCTGTAAAAGCTCTAGGTTTCCTTCAAGACAAAAATACAGAAGATAAATTCAATGGTCGTGTAATCACTAGAAATGGTAAAATTACAGCTCAAGAAAGCAAAGTTATAGCTGAAGCAGCAGATAAATTTGGCAGTGGCGAAATAACAATGACATCCCGATTAACTGTGGAAATTCAAGGCGTTCCATATGATAATATTGAACCATTGCGTGAATATCTAATGCAAAATGCAGGACTTGAAACAGGTGGTACAGGCTCAAAAGTTCGCCCTGTAGTTTCTTGTAAAGGTACTACTTGCCAATATGGTTTAATTGATACATTTGCTTTATCTGAAGAAATTCATCAACGTTTCTATAAAGGATATAGAGATGTAAAACTCCCTCATAAATTCAAAATTGCAGTTGGGGGCTGTCCTAATAATTGTGTAAAACCAAATCTAAATGATATTGGTATCATCGGTCAACGCGTTCCTCAAATTGATTATGCAAAATGTCATGGTTGTAAAATCTGTCAACCAATGAATAGATGCCCAATGAAAACATTAAATGTCATAGACAAAAAAATAACTATTGATGAAAAACATTGTAATCATTGTGGTCTTTGCGTAAATAAATGCCCATTCCATTGCTTTGATAATTATACAGATGGCTATCGCGTTTATATCGGCGGTCGTTGGGGCAAACGCGTAAAAGAAGGTCAACCATTATCCAAAATCTTCACATCTAAAGAAGAAGTTTTAGCCATTGTCGAAAAAGCTATTCTTTTATTCCGTGAACAAGGTATCACTGGCGAACGTTTCTCTGATACAATTGATAGATTAGGTTTTGCTAATGTAGAAGCACAATTATTAGCAGATGACCTCTTATCTCGTAAGCAAGAAAACTTAAAAGCACAAAAACATTTAGTCGGTGGCGCTACTTGCTAAATAAAATTAATATTATTCTTTAACTTAAGATGGATTGTATAATGAAGTGCGACACCTAGAAAAATAAAAAACTCATTATG
>OGMX01001170.1_pt1 | contig 12687 bp, 16 predicted proteins | sample 1573351 | NCBI WGS metagenome assembly OGMX01 (sample SAMEA2581926, study PRJEB24529) | metagenome | biome: Human gut stool | place: China | collected 2011 | reverse complement strand
TAAAAAACGTTACCATAAGCAACGTCATCAAGGACAGTACACTTTTTTTCATCTTTTAACCGTAAACTTTTGTTATATTCTTATTCGTATCATTCTTAAAACCGGTACATGGCACTTGCCATCGGTACAAATTGCCCTCCGTCAACGATCTGGTATTTGGCTTCCACACCGACAGCCCAATTGCTGCCCAGGTTCAGTTGGCCGCCAATACCCAAGTTGGCACCAAATTTCCCATCGGAATTGCTGATGGACGCCCCGGCAACGTCCGTGGACCCCTTCAGATGCAAATAAGTGAGACCGACCAGGGGATAAAATTTAAAAATCTCGTTACGGAAGACGTTCCAATGAAAATCCGCGTTGATATCCCAACATTTTAACTTCCCTTCCACGCCGATCGCTCCAAATTCCCCAAGGTCGACAGTCTCCTTGAAATAGTGGTTGAAGCTGGCGGCGACTGTGAAAGCGTCCGTAATGTCGTAGTGCGCTTTTGCACCGAGGAACGGCTTGGACACGTCAGTGCCGTAACCGATGTTGATACCGCCCCCCATTTCGTCTCCTAGGCGGATCCTGAGATCAATGCCATGCAGAACATGGCGGCCATTAAAAATTTTTTCATCATGTGTTTATGTTTTTTAAATTTTCACACGGCAAAATTATTTCCAATGACTGATTTTTCAAACACGGGTCTTGCCTGCCTAGGCAAATGGGACGTTTCTTTTGGGAAATGAGACATTTTCAGGTGGAAATGGGACATTTTCCAAGTCCTATGACACACGGGAGACGCCTTATTTCTCCATGTATCTTGACGGGGACTCGCCGAAACGTTTGGTGAAATTGCGATAGAAGGTAGAACGTGAGGTGAAACCACATTCGAATATCAGTTCCTTCACATACTTGCCGGGACGGTTCTCGGCCTGCCGTTTGAAATATTCCAGACGGAGGTCACAGAGATTCGTGAAACCGGCGACCTTTATCGTTTCCGAGAGAATGGCTTCCCTCTCGTCCATATCCCTTGCCAGATCCTTCAGGCTGTAGTCCTTGTCGGTAAAAAGATTATCCCTTTTCAACGTTTTCTCTATCCGGTTAAAAAGGTAATGGAGGCGCGTCCCCGCATTTTCAGTCGGCAGCGGTCCATTGGCGGCCTCTTCCCGGGCACGGTACTTCCCGCCATGGGACGAGAAAGGATTCTCATCGAGCAGGTATTCAACGGAGAACACCAGGGAGAAGACGACGGCCGTTATACCGAACAAGTTAAATATGAATTCATTGACGCTCAATGAGAAAAGGATGTAAATGATAAGAAAAAGAAACATGAACCCCAAAAACAGGTACATCCTCCGGTTTATCTTGCGGCCGGTTTTAGGGCTGATTACCGGATATACGGCCGGAAAAAGCGGTGTCACGACCGTCATGAAGAAAATACCGCAACGCAGCCGGATATCGGTATTCCCAAAATTGGAGAGGATCTGGGACAATGAGGTTACAGGCGTGAAATGCCCGTTGAACCCACTGTAACAGATTCCTACCGTAGTGACTACAATAGGAAGCAGCATAAAGGACAGGACCTTGAATGCGGACAGATACCCCGGCCTGAGGGAAGCGACGGGAAACAGGCATACTATACTTGCCGGGATGTATCATTTTAGCATTTTCTCCATATTCAGAAGGTCGGAGAAACGGTATGCCGGAGTTTCCGATACGATTGTCAGCCAACCAGCGTTCTCCCAAAGAAAAACCAGACCGATACAGAATGATATGGCACCCCAGTACCGCTTTTGAAAATTGTCCTTTGCCCGGAGAGAGATAATGCCTCCTATGACAAGGACCAGCACGTCAAACACAATCTCAATCGGAAAATGATATAGCGCAATTAACTGCAACGAATTAGAACTAACTACAATGAAGCCGCTGATTTCCAGCGGCTTTTTTGTTTTCCAAAAATCCAACTATAAACAGTCAGATATAGTTGTCCACCATATTTTTCTACCGTATTTCTACCGCGAAACATTTTCAGGATTTGCCCCGATGTCACGATGACGCAGTAGTTTACGTGTGTTGACAATGGTTTACGTGAGTAGACAAAAAGGGAAATAAAAACGCAGCCTTTATTATTGGTCGCAAAGGCTGAAATTACCCGAACAACGAAAGTTCATGTTTAACGAAAATATGGAGGACAAACAAAATGGAAGTAAAAAGAATCTGCCAGTGGTGCGGCAAGCCTTTCATGGCAAAAAAGACTACCACAAATTATTGCAGCCCGCAATGCTCCAAAAGAGGCTATAAACACCGGATGAAGGAGCGCAGAATGGAACTTAGGGAAATCCAGGAAATGCTTGAGTTAAAGAGAAAGCTGGAAAGCCAGGAATACTTCACTTTTTCTCAAGCCGCCAAACTGATGGGGGTTTCTCGCCAGTATGTATATAAGCTGGTAAAGGAAGACAAACTTCGTGCATCCCGGCTAAGTTCGAGAATGTCACTCATCCGCAGAGGCGACATTGAACTGATGCTGAAAACCAAACCTTACGAAAGCATCAAGCCAAAGGATGATGTCGATATAACCGAATATTATACAGCCGAACAAATTGCGGAGAAGTACAAGGTAAATACCAAATGGGTATGGACATATACCAGAGAACATGATGTTCCTAAAGTCAGAGTCCGCCAATTCAACTACTACAGCAAGAAGCATATCGATGCGGCATTTGCCAAGTACAGGACGGATGATGCCCTGACCGAATGGTACACTCCCGAAGAAATCGAGAAGAAGTACGGAATGACACGTGTTGCCATCCGCTCGCATGTCTATCGCAGCAACATCCCCTCGAAGAAAGAGCACGGCCAGATATTCTACTCCAAACTTCACTTCGACCTGTCAAAACAGACTGCTGAAGATGACTCGTCTGAATACTACACAGTACAGAAAGCCATGAAGAAATACAATCTCACCCGGGATTCTGTTTACGGCATCCTGCAATTCCACGAAATCAAACGGGAAAAGAAAGGCAGGTTCGTGCGCTTTCTGAAGGTGGAATTCGACCACATCATGGGTGCTAGGTAACGCATCTGTGCGCACAGATATACAGACCGGAAAATGATTTTATGCTGAATGCGGTCTGCATAAAGCCATTGTGCAACTTAGCCGCAAAATTTAATGTCAACTAAAAATATTCGAAACTATGTCAGAATGCAAAACAGTTACATTGAGGACGCGCCCTTTGAAGAAAGGTATGCTGTCGTTCTATCTTGATTATTATCCGGGCTACCGGGATCAGGAAACAATGAAGACCATCCGCCATGAAGGATTGAACATTTACATCTATGCCAACCCCAAGAATCAGCGTGAATGCGACTTCAACGCTGCTATGTCTGAAAAGGCCGAAGCAATCCGGTGCCGGAGGTTTGAAGCCATCGTAAATGAGCGGTATGATTTCTTCGACAAGCGCAAGTACAAAGCGGACTTTCTAGAGTATCACCGGAAGCAGCTCCGTAAGCATGACCAGAAATGGGGATTTGTCTATCAGCACTTCTACAACTTCGTTCACGGCAAATGTACTTTCGAAGAAATAGATGTGGACCAGTGCAACAAGTTCCGGGAATACCTGCTTAGTGCCAAGCAACTCCGGCGTGACGGACAGATATCAAAAAACTCCGCTTCCGGCTACTGGTCCACTTTCCGGGGATTCCTGAAGATTCTGTATCGCAACAGGATGATAAAGACTAATGTCAATGACTTTCTGGAAAAAATCGAACCGGAAGATGTTGCCAAGGAATACCTGAGTGTGGAAGAACTGTATTGTCTGGCTGAAACTCCGTGCAAGATACCTGTTCTAAAGACTGCCTCCCTCTTTTCGTGCCTGACCAGTTTGCGGCTCAGCGATATACTTTCCCTTTGCTGGGAGGAAATCGTTGACTTTGCAGCTGGAGGAAAATGCGTCCATACCATCACCCAGAAGACCAAGACCGAGGACATCATCCCGATAAGCGATGAAGCCTTGGAACTGATCGGGTACTGTCCCGAGAAAAAAGGTCTTGTGTTCAAAGGCCTGAAGCGGAGCTGGACGCAGCAGCCTATGAAGGAATGGATCCGTTCCGCAGGAATTACCAAAAACATAACTTTCCACTCATACCGCAGGACATATGCGACCCTTCAGGCTGCAGCGGGTACTGATATCCGTACTATCCAAAGCAACATGGCGCACAAGAGCATCACTACCACCCAACGCTATATGAAAGTAGTCGACAGCAACAAGCGTGAGGCGACCACCAAAATCACATTGACAAGAAAGGGCTGACCTGATTGATTCATGCCTGTTTTATCGGTTAGAGTATGATTTTTCGCTGAAAATCATACTCTAACCATATTTTTTCTTAATTCCCGACTGATTTTCCGTCATTATTTACAACTGTCTGAAACCGGACATCTATTTTTGTCCTATCATAATTCCAAACAATAACAGTTTATGGCAGATAACAACCGAATATCCATCAAAAAGACAAGCCAGGTTCTTGCGATTACGTGTGTCGCCTATACGACAGTGGCAACAATATTGTACAACAATTATCAGATTGACCTGATCGACTATTCCACTCCGGTCATATTAGGAACCGTAGCAACCATCATGTCATGCGCTGCACTGCAACGCCTGTTCTGTTCTCTACTCTCCAAAAGCTATCTTTCTTTTGGCTGCAAGGAGTTATCCTCAAGAGGAACTGTCCCTTCCGAAGCAAATCCTGATACCAAGGAAGAATTGCCTCCAACTGATAATGCAACCAGTGAAAAACACATCGAGAGTCCATATCTTAAGGAATATGAAGCACGCATAGAAGAATTGCGGCGCAATGAAATGGAGAAGAAGACCGCTATTGTGCATGCGATACATGAATACACCACACACGAAATGTCACAGTTCTTATCCATAGATGATCTTGAAACTCTCCATGAGAACATAGAATCTCTGGCATACGGACAAGCGGAACTATATAAACCGGTTCGTTCCAAGCCCGATAATCAAATCAAGTCCCCCTCGCTAAGACATTATGCATGGAATATCGGGGAGAGACTTGATATCCCTTTAATCGACAGGGCAAAGTTCATAAAAACAATATTCCCGCATGAACTGGAAAATGCGACAATCGAATATCTTTGTAAAAATCTTCGTGACTCAGTTCCCGCCATAATTGCCATAGATGTCCCGGAGAACGGAGACTATCATTTCAGTTGCATGCAAACTTCAGTAGATAGCGATAATTAGTTTCTGCTGATTATAATCTGCATAATATCATTATGTTGGTTTGCAGCATGTTTAACATTTAAATATTAGAACATGCTAAACGAAAAACTGACATTCAATGACCTGCCGGAAGTGGTAGGCAAACTTTGCGAAAGAATCGAGAGTCTCGAAAATGCGCTGAAAGACAATCTTGCAAAACAGACTCCAGCCAAAGAAAACCTGCATGTCCCCATGACCGTCGAGGAAGTATGCAGTTACCTTGGAATATCCAAGTCATCCTTCTATTACAAGGCCAAACACGGAGGGATACCTGTCATCAAGCAGGGGAAGCATCTGTTCGTATACCGCGACGAACTGGACAAATGGCTGGAGACCGGAAGAAAAAGCCAGGTGCCTCTGAGCTTCGAGGAGGAACACGAGCAAATGCTTGCTGCGACAAGACATAAGGCCAAACCAAGAGAAATGTAGGAATATGGAAAAGACGAGCTGTAATATTCCTACTCCGGAGGAATTGAGAAACTACATAAAAGAATCTGTCATAAGCGTGACCGGGACATACGAACAGTCCGCTTCCGTGCTTATGGTGGATGATTCCACAATCGGGACTCTGGGAAACTTCAGTGCATCCATTGGAAAGGCCAAAAGCAAGAAGACCTTCAATGTCTCCGCCATCGCTGCGGCCGCCCTGAAGAATGGCACAGTGCTGCATTACCGTGCCTGCTTCCCGGAGGGGAAAAGGAAGATTCTCTATGTTGACACGGAACAGGGCAAGAACCATTGCCAGATTGTTCTGAATAGAATCCTGAAACTGGCAGGTCTGCCGAAAGACTGTGATGCAGACAACCTGACGATGCTGGCACTCCGGAAATATTCGCCCGAAGTACGACTGGCTATAACGGAAGAGGCAATCGGCATGATACCTGATTTAGGTCTGGTCATCATAGATGGCATCCGGGACTTCATCCATGACATCAATTCACCCGGTGAATCCACCGATGTGATATCCAAATTCATGCAATGGACCGATGACCGGCAGATACATATCCATACCGTCCTGCATCAGAACAAGAATGACGAACACGCGCGTGGGCATGTCGGCACGGAACTGAACAACAAGGCGGAAACAGTCATGCAGATAGAGCCAGACAAAGATGACAAGTCCATAAGTGTGGTGGGAGTCATACACAGCCGTGACCGTGAGTTTGAACCGTTTGCCTTCCAGGTAAACGATGATTCCCTACCTGAACCGGTGGAGTCATATCAGCCCCAGAAAAGGCAACCAGGACGCCCGCCTAAGGAACCGTTCGACCCGTACAGGGAAATACCTGAGGATTCGCACCGTTCCGCATTAAACGCCGCTTTTGAGGACGGAAACATCAGCGGCTATAACGGCTACCTTGAGAAGCTGAAAGATGGCTACGGACGGCTAGGGATAAAATTGGGGTACAACAAGACGGTGGAATTGGCAAAGTTCCTATGCAACAAGCGGATGGTCGTAAAAGAAGGGAAAGAATACAAATTCAACAGAGATTTCCATTATTGAACCCCTATACCATCAAATCCCGGTGTGACATTTTTCTGTGACATTTCCCGGCTTTACTTTAATGCAGGGGTGTAGATATGGGAATAAAGCAAAGCTATGGCAGGTTTCATCATACAGGTGCAATCTGCCATGCTCCCTTTTGTATGTACACTGGAAATCGGACATCCTCTGCATTATTTGAAGTGAGGCTATCATCCATGCCGGGCTTGCCCATCTGCCAGTAGTAAACCCTATGGGGGAGCCTAATACCCCATTTAGTGAAAACAAGAGCAAAACAAGAGAAACAAAGTCAAATAAAAGCAAATGAAAACATTGATTATTAGATATTTAATGAAATACGGCGTTTCGATAAAATTTCATAATTTCTCATTGGTGTGACATTTTTCTGTGACATTTTTCGGAGGATTTTTCTACCTTTGTGCCATAACCATTCAATAGTCAGTTATGGCAAAGGCAACATTATCACTCTCGAAGAAAGCAAACCCGCAGGGCGAGCACCCAATATTGGTACGGCTGGACATCACACGCACCAACCGCCCGCAGTTCAAATCCACTGTCACCGTCCTGCCGGAATATTTCGCCGACGGCGAAATCAAGATACCCATGCGTGGGAAACTCAATGCGGCGTTCCGTGACGAACTGCTGAAAAAGAAGACGGACATAGAGGCGTTCATCGCTTCCTTGACCGCCATTTCTATGGCTCTGCCGGAAGAAGCCCGTACCCGTAAGGACATCCTCGAAGTGTACGAGGTTGTCAAGTCTGTAAACCCCGCCGAGATAAGCCGCACGACCATCATCGCCAAGAAAAAGGAGCAGACCGCCGCCAACGCCGAACTCGTCCGGCAGTTACAGGAGGCGCGCCGCCCCGGAGTGCTGGACTTTGTGCGCAAGCGGCTGGAGGGCATGAAGAACGGCACGATAAAGCGCAAGGGCAACAACTACACGAAACAGACGCTTCACGCTTATACGGGCTTTGCCAATATCCTCGAGACATTCATAAAACAACACCCTTTCGACTGGGAAGACATCAACGAGCGGTTGATTGACGAGTTTGTCCTCTACATGGAGAACTACGGCTACATGAAGAAGACCATCAACAAAAACCTCGCTGTCTTCTCCGCCATGCTCAATACCGCTTTCAAGGAGGGCTTCCGCTTCAAGACATCGGTGCTCGACCATTTCCCGAAACTCCACGTGACACGGGAGGACAAGGTGGTGGAAATCTACCTGACGGAAGAAGAACTGCAAGCCCTTTATGAAATGCCTTTAAGCGGAAAGGAAGACAAAGCCCGTGACGTGTTCCTCGTGGGCTGTTACACAATCCAGCGTTTTTCCGACTATTCCCGTATCACGGAGCGCAACATCAGCTTCCACGACGGCGTGGGCATCATCACGCTGACACAGCAGAAGACAGGCACGGAGGTTTCCATCCCCATACTCAATGACAACCTTATCCGCATTTTCGAGAAATACGACTACAATCTGCCGTACATCCACAACAACGACCTGAACGAAATTATCAAGGTCGTTCTGAAAAAGCTCTCCGAATCCGTGCCGAGTTTGAGGCAGGAAATGGCGACAAAAATCACGCTCATAAGCCAAAGGATGGAAGAACAGAACAGGGTAGCGTTCAAACGCAACGAGTATGGAGATATACTCGTACCGAGATACCGCCTCGCCACCACCCATACAGCACGGAGGACGGGCATCACCCTCATGTACTTGAGCAAGATGCTCGACAGCCACGAGATGATGTCGATAAGCGGGCACAAGACCGAAAGCGTTTTCAACGATTACATCAAGATAAGCGGTATCGAACTGGCCACCAGCATAGCAAAAAAAGTGGCGAAAGCCAAACAGGAAGCAGAGGTCAAATCGGTACTGTTGGAACAGTTCGGGCAAATGTCGGCTGAACAGCTTGCCGGACTTCTCGAACTGGCAAAGACCGGTACTGCCGGATAACCGTTATAACCATAGGGGCTTATGAAAGAAAACATCGAAGATATAAGTGCGGATATTGAACTGCAATACGGACAACCGAACATGGAGCGTAACATCGCCTATGTCCTTTCACTTGTCGAGGCGCATGCCACGGAGGACGGGAGACTGGATGATGATATTCCCGTTCCGTCCATCGAAGCGGCGGCAAAGACCATCCTGCTGCTGATTGACCGCCCCGAACTGTCTTGGGAAACGATCTGCCGGGAACAGCGTGTGAAACACGTCATGGAATACCTTTTTATCCGGGCACGTAACCACCCCGACGAGGTGCACAGGTTTGTCGATAGGCTGCTCAAACAATATGTGCCGAAAATGCCGTCGCAAATGGTACGCATCTACCTAAATGCGTGGAAACATATTGCCGGACAATCCCGGCCGACAAAGTTCACCGATGAAATACTCTACCCGGAACATGCGGAGAAAATTCTCGACACGCTGCATTTTTTGCTTCAGGGCAAGGTAGGGCGTGGTGCTGCACTTGTCATGGTATGCGCAAGGGACGAGGGATTGGTACGGGACATAGCCCATGCGAAAATCGTTACCGAGTTCTGCCATGTGACGAAGACCGCCTACAACAACTACCTGCACGAGCGTTTCCCCGACAGGGAGAAGAACCGCATCGTCGGAACGCTCCGTACCAAGATTGGCTACACGAAAGAGGAAGACGGACGCATTGTTTTCCTGCCCGACAAACCGAGCTACAAAAGTGTGTTCCTGCAACTGTGGCGCATGATGAAATCGCTGGCTGAATAATTTTCCTTTTCCCTCTTTTTCGGTTGTTATAACCGGGCAGGGGGATAAGGTGCGGGAGGTCATTTGTCGTCGTAATGCCCCTCTACGGTCAAGACCAACACGGTAACTTTCTCCTCGTATATATCATAAATCAGGCGGTCGTTTTTTGATATTCTTCTGGAATATGTTATCGAATCTCCTGATTTAAGTGGTTCGGGGTGTCCCGTCCCTGTCCTCGGATGCTCCATCAACTCATTAAGCAGCTTGACGAGCTTCTTGTATTGCACGGGATTGGATTTCTTGTATTTCGATACAGTCTTTGTCGCTATTTGGGTAAATTCTATCTTATACAAGCTCATAGCGTTTCCAAGAATTTATTAAGTTCTTCCTTTGTAGTACAGGTCGTGACATTGCCCTCCCTATATTGCCTGCGACCCTCTTCGAGCCTCTCTTCAAGCTCCGGGGAAAGGACAAAATCCTCTTCGTAAACGGGGGTCAGCATATAGGAGACCTTTCCCCTGCGCCTGATTACCACCTGCTCCCCATTGTCGGCGAGTGCAAACATGGATGCCTGCTTCTCCCGAAATTCTCTTGATGTAATCTGAATGACTGCCATAACTTTTATAATTTACATTGTGTACCAAAATTGGTACACAAATATAATGCCTTTTCCCGAAACCGCCAAACTTTTTGCCAAAAATCAGTCTTACGAGTGCGTTTCCCCTCTCATGTATTGTTAATTCCGTTCACAAAAATGTCTTCCGGTGTCCGGCAAGCAATGACAACCCAAAATATTCCGCATTCGTTTCAAAGCGTTCTAACTTCGCACCACGAATCCGTGGCAGACCTCACTGCCACGGTGCAGTCCGGGCAGGTGCGAGGCAAATGTTTTGCCGTGAGGGTCGCCGAAAGAACTGCCTTGTCAAAGAAATGACTTCTACACATGATTTGGAATCAAGACAACCCGACACGATAGTCATCACTTCGGTCGATACATTGAAAACCGCTTTCCTGCAGTGGACGGAGGAACAGGAACGACAACGCCGTGCAGCCGAAAAGGAGGCCATGCTCGACGAGGAAACCGTCCTGCACCGCCTCGGCAAGAGCCGGGCCACGCTCTGGCGATGGAACATCTCCGGCTATCTCACCCGTTACAAGGTCGGCGGCAAGAACTGCTACAAACTTTCCGACATAGAACGAATAGAGGGAGGACACAAAAGATGAACGTGGAACAACTGACAGCGAGTATCGCACAGCGTGACCCGCTCTTGGCAAACGCAGTCAGCCAAATGGTCGGCTATATTCAGGACAAATGGGCAGCACCATACCCAACCCAAAAGCAGACGGAGACAGTCAATGCCTACTTGCATTCCGTCCATGCGGACGGTGACGGCACGATGAACGAGACGAACATCGCACACCGCAAAATTGCCTCGCAGGAGATAACCATTAACGCAATCCGTGTGCTTGACCATGAACAACTCGACCACTTGCAGGACGTGCTGAACCACATAGCGGAAGACAGAGAGTTTTACATGCCTGAGCGGGAATATGGCTTGGGCAGGTAGCAGACCATTGTAACATCATAATATCATTAGACTATGTACAAGGATAAACAGACGATACATTACTGCACTATTCTTTCAGCCGGGCAGTGGGATTTTCTTTTGGAAGGCAAATTTTCCGCTTTAAGGCAAAAATGCCTGCATCGGCTGATGTCCGATGCGGTGCGGACAAAGACCACTTATAAAATCAAGGGTATTGAAATAGTCTTGGGGGTGGGACAGGTCGCAGCTTCCGACGTGGAACTGGCGGAATACTTGGGCTGCAACCGTAAAACTATCGGCAAACTCATTGACAGCTTTAACAGCCTCGGTATGCTGACCACCCGAGCCAACAACCGAACTTCCATACATACCCTGCATTTTCTGACAGGCTGGTATGTCGGGGGTGTCCTCGTGACCAATCCCCATTATGTCAGACCTTCGGCAACCGACAAAGGACAGACGGGCGATGTGCGGACACCTCTTTCCGTTGATTTGTCATTGGAAGATAGCCAGTGTTCTGTGCCTGACGATAGCCAAAGCGAAACGACAAGTGCGGACAGCATGAGAAGCGGGGAAACCGCTCTTTCTTCTTCCCTTTACTCGCCTATGGCTTCCGGCTGTCAAACTGGCAAGTCGTGCGACAAGGACAAAGCCGACCAATCCTCTATCATAAACAGAGGGGATAGAAGACCGGACGACAACGGGGAAGGAAGCCCCAAAGAGGCGCAGGACGGCACGATTGGCGATGAGGATAGCCCGAGCATAGGGAAGAGAAATTGAAAGGTGCAAAACGCCGAATTTCAAACGAGCCTCGGTTGGCGTGGAGTGAGTGACCGTGCTTGCACCGGTATAGCCCACTATAACTTCTCCGCTGCGCTCCGAAGTTGTGGGCTCTCCCGAGGGGCTGGGCGTTGCCCCGTCCCACTTAGGACGCTGCCCTAAGAACCCGGCAAGGGCGGTCTGCCCTGTGCAACCCGACCAAAGAGTGACCCTCTCTTTGGAAACTCCGCTTAGAGGTTTTCACCCCTAAGAACCCCAAGCAGGAAGTGACCCTCTCCCTGCACCCACCGATTAAGGCGAAGCCCTAATAACCCATTGTGAAACTAAAAAACAAGCGAACTTATGGCACAGAAAACATCTATCAACATAAAGCCTTGTAATGTTGGAAGCAGCAGTCCGCATAACAGGCGGTCAGCGGAATATCTCGCCAATATCCACAAGGAGAAGCTCTACATCCGCACCGACCTCATGGCTAAAAATGAAGCGTGGGTAGCACCTGAACTTGGCGATACGTCATTGGCTGACCGCTACAAGCAGATAGCCGCAATGGTCAAGGAGAAGACAGGCCGGGCAATGCAGACCAAAGACCGAGAACGGGTGAACAAAAAGACAGGCAAGGTGACCATTGTGCGTGGCAGCACCCCACTCAAAGAGGGCGTGGTCGTAATCAAGGAAGACACCACGATGAAGCAGTTGCAGAATTTCTGCGAGGTGTGTAAGCAGCGTTGGGGTATCACAGCATTGCAGATATTCATTCACAGGGACGAGGGGCACTACATCAATCCCGGAGACACTGCCACATGGAAGCCCAACCTGCACGCCCACATCGTATGGGACTGAATATCTGCAATGC
>OGMX01001150.1_pt1 | contig 12902 bp, 3 predicted proteins | sample 1573351 | NCBI WGS metagenome assembly OGMX01 (sample SAMEA2581926, study PRJEB24529) | metagenome | biome: Human gut stool | place: China | collected 2011 | reverse complement strand
CGTTACCGGATAAGGCTGCTGAAAATATTCATGGCTGTATCGGTTCCATTATTGATAAGGAGGGTAAACTTTGGGTCGGTTGTCTGGAAGGGGTTTATATCATCGATCTGCATTCCCGTTCCTCTAAAGGAGAATTCCAGTACAGGCACCTGAACTACAAACTGGACGATCCGTCCTCCCGCCTGATTGAGAAAATAACCTGCTTTTATCAAGGTAAGGACGGTACTTTATGGCTGGGCAGTAACGGATATGGCATTTATCAACGAAAAATCGATGCTCAAGGAAAAGAACAGTTTATCTCTTATAGCACAGCGCAAGGACTACCGAACAATAGTGTTCGGGGAATACTGGAAGATAACAACGGTAACTTATGGATCAGTACCAATAATGGACTCTCCTGTTATCACCAGGCAGAGAATCGTTTCATTAACTATACCATACAGGATGGTCTGATTGACACACAGTTTTATTGGAACGCCTCATGTGGTTCTTCTCATGACTTACTCTATTTCGGCAGTGTAGGCGGATTGGTTGCAATCGAAAGTAATCGTCCGGCGATGTCTCTTCCAGCTGCCAAAGTACGTTTCACCCGTCTACGGATAGGTAATGAAGAAATATTGCCGGGCAGCGAATACCTGTCGGAAGATATTGCCATAACGACGGAACTGAAACTGCATGAAAAAGAGAAATCTTTCTCACTCGAATTTGCAGCGCTCAACTTTGAGTCAAACAATACAGCCATATACAGTTATCGTCTGGTCGGTTTTGACGATAAATGGGTACAGGTTCCGGGCAACCGTCGTTTCGCCAGTTATACGAATTTACCTCCCGGTTCATATACTCTACAGGTCAGATACACTCCTGATGGTGAGAACGAGGGAGAAAACATAACGGAACTGAAGATTACGATTGTACCTTATTTCTATAAGACTGTATGGTTTATTCTATTCATCATCGTATTGTTATCTGTCAGTGTATGGCAATTCTATCAATGGCGCATCCGTAATCTGAAACGGCAGAAAGAATATCTGCACCGCACGGTAGAAGAACGTACTCATGAACTGGAACAGCAAAAGCATCTGTTAGAAAATCAAACGGATGAGCTGTCACGCCAAAACCAGATGCTGATTCAGCAGAATGAGAAAATCACGAGGCAGAAGGCACAACTGATTCGTATGTCCCGTAAAGTGCAGGAATTGACGCTTGACAAGATTTCATTCTTTACGAATATTACTCACGAATTCCGTACACCGATTACCCTCATTATCGGTCCTATCGAACGTGCGTTGAAATTAAGCTACAATCCGCAAGTCATTGAGCAATTGAACTTCGTGGAACGCAATTCCAAATATCTATTGTCTCTCGTCAATCAGTTGATGGATTTCCGGAAGGTAGAGTCCGGCAAACTGGAGATTGTGAAGACTCGGGGAAATTTTCTGAAATTTATCGATTCACTGATCACTCCGTTTGAAGTATTCGCCCAAGAGCGGAACATTGTGCTCAAACGCTATTACCGGATGGAAATGCCGGAGATCTTGTACGATGAGGAAGCAATGCGTAAGGTGGTCACCAATCTATTGAGTAACGCTATCAAGTTTACTCCTAACGGGGGAACTGTGTCTCTCTACCTATCTGCTCTTTTCGCCAAAGACAGTGAAAAAGAGACTCTGTATATTTGCGTCAAGGACAGTGGTTCGGGCATCCCTGAGGAAGACCTCAATCGGATTTTCAACCGCTTCTACCAGTCGCAGAATCAAGTGAAATATCCGGTATACGGACAAGCAGGAACAGGCATCGGTTTATACCTCTGCAAACGGATTGTTCAAATGCACGGCGGAGAGATCAAAGCATTCAATAACCGTCATGCGGGATGCTCTTTCCGCATCCTCCTCCCCTTGCAACGGAATGAAGGGAAAGACGAAAAGACAATCATTATTGATCACAACGATTCGTCCGCAATTCCTGTTCAGGATTCCGGCTCTCCAAAAGAGAAAGAGGCTTTAAGTATACTGGTTGTGGAGGATAATGCTGATATGCGGGGATATATCCGGTCTATTCTTCGTGAACAGTATCATGTACTGGAAGCTGCAAATGGCGAAGAAGCATTACATATACTTAATAGTAATCCAATAGACTTTATTATCAGTGATTTGATGATGCCCGTCATGGACGGAATCGAGCTGTCCCGAAGGGTAAAGGAGACATTTGCCATTTCGCATATTCCTTTCCTGATGCTGACCGCCAAAACCTCACAAGAAGCCCGACTGGAAAGCTATCGTATGGGAGTGGACGAATATCTGCTGAAACCTTTTGATGAAACATTATTATTGGCCCGTATTCAGAATATTCTGGAGAACCGGAAACGATATCAACGTAAATTTACGCTTGATATGGACGTGGACGTACTTAATATGGAAGAAGAATCCGGTGATAAGAAGTTCCTCAATCAAGTAATGGAAGTTATCAAAGAGAACTACAAGAACTCCTATTTTGAAGTCAGCGATTTTTGTGAAGCCGTCGGAGTAAGCAAAAGCCTGCTGAACAAAAAACTGCAAAACTTAATCGGTCAGTCCGCCGGACAGTTCATCCGGAATTACAGACTGAACATCGCACGGGAATTGATTCTGAAGAATCGGGAAACGAAGAATATGAATATAGCGGAAGTTGCCTACGAAGTAGGATTCAATGATCCCAAATATTTTACAAGATGCTTCACGAAACATTTCAATGTGACACCAAGCGCACTGCTGAATAACGAAGAATAACTGATATAAGGGTTGCTATTATGAAACAATGATAGCAGCCCTTCGTCTTAAAATGAGCTCATTTTAAGAGACATCCGTCCAAGATTATACTCAAAGTGTAAAAAAGACACTTATATAACCGTTTATCCACCTCGAAAATTCATTTGTCCACCTTTAATATACTCATCGGTTGTATTTTTGCGACACTACAACGAGTAGAATTATTGTTGAACCATTAATATCAATATCTATGAAGACAAGGAAATGGCCGTTACTACTTATGGCAATTCTTACCGTTCTCAGCATGAGTTCTTGTCAGGATTGGGGAGAAGCCGATCCACCGGCAGGAAATCAAAAACTTCCGGCAAAGCCGGATACCTCCGCTAAATTAATAGCTGAATTTACATTTGACGAAGATTTCAACTCTACTGCCACCGAAGGCGAAACACCTATATCGGGGGAAGGTTTTGCATACAGTGCAGATCAAGAGATTCCGGAAATCGTACAAGATGATGAAAGAGAAAGTGGAGTTATGCACGCCAACGGCGGATACCTCCGCATTCCCAACCCTCTTATCAGTGCAGATATCCAGACAGGAGTCTCATTTAGTTTCTTCGTAAAATCTACTAAAACAGACCATACAGGCGCACTGATCTCATTCAGTGACGGAACAAACAAACTGTATTTCACTGCAAATGCTTTTTTGAGCTATACCGGCACAGGAGGCTATCTGGACGTAAATGATCCGGAAGTCAGTGTAACGAACGCAATGCCTTACGGGACATGGCATTATGTTGCCTTGACTTTCACAGAGAAAGGATACGCCATTTATATCGATGGCACCAAGAAATACGATACCAACAACCATGCCAGCATCAGTTCCGGAAAGACAAGGGCTGTGAGCGTAGGTGACTTCGATTATTCCAATATGATCGATTTATTGTCATCTGCGACCTATATATATTTAGGCTATGGTTCGGATACGGAAACAGCCGAAGCCTATTATGATGATCTGAAGATCTGGACAAATACTTTCTCGGACAGCGATGCTCAGGGACCGAATATCGGTGGCGGAATACATGTGCCCGATCCTGTTTATAAAGCTACTTTCGAAACGACTACCGGACTACAGATCATTGGCGGTGGCAGCTTTGTTACAGATGATAATAGCGCCTTCGGAACCGTATTCAAGAATATCCCCGGAGGAATGCGTCAGAATTACTTGTTGCTTCCGGAAGATGTAATGTCACATTCTGCCGAAACGAAGGAAATGTCTATCGGTATGTGGGTGAATGCGAAGGATGCCGGAATCTCATCCACTTATATGTGGTCACCATTATTCAGTGCTCACGGGCAGGCACCGGGCATAGCAGGTACTGCCAATACAGACAACTGGCCTATGTTTGCATTGTATGTAAGAGGAACATTACAACTGAATAATGCCGGATGGTGCAACTTTGATGATGCACAGAATGTAAATGGTACCAATGCTCTATATCATGACGCCACTGACTGGTTAGCCGATCACGGGTGGCATTACTATACAGTAACTCTCACCGCTACTTCTGCCAAAGTATATATGGATGGCGAACTGAAGAACGAATGGCAGGTGGCAGGTACCGGAGATAATAATACAATTGAAGGTGCATTCATTTATGGTGCCAACTACAAATACATCACTTTAGGCGGAAATCAGGCGTTCGACTGGGGCGATCCCGATCCGGGATTCATGTTTGACGACTTCGCAGTCTATAACAAAGAATTGTCTCCGGAACAGATCAAACAGATTATGGAAGACAAGACTTTGGCTCTGCCTACTCCTGTCTACATCAATACCTTTGAAGAAGGAGCCGGAGATGCAAAAATCGTAGGTTCGGGCAAAATAGTTTCAGTGGAAGACAAAGGGTTCGGACAAATATTCCAGAATGTAGCCGGTTCTAAAGGCACTAATTATCTGATGTTGCCTCAGGATGCTCTTTCCCACTCCGTAGAATCTCAGGAAGTGAGTATCAGTGTATGGGTGAATGCCAAGAATGCAGGAGCATCGGACGATTATCGCTATTCTCCCCTATTCACGGCATACGGAAACGAGCCGTCGGCAGGATCAGAGAATATATGGCCATTGTTTGTCCTGCAATCCCGCGGACTCGCCCAAATAAACTGTAACGGATGGACAGACTTCACCGCCGCACAAAATGAGAAAGGTGTCAACACCGTTTATTGCTCGGAATATGCAGCAGATGGAATCGTTTGTGAGGAAGACTGGCTGAAGGATCATGAATGGCATCTTTACACAGCCGTTCTCACGTCTACCACCTGTAAAATCTACATTGACGGAGAAGTCGCCAACTCATGGACAGTGTCGGGCAGCGGTGACGGCAATACCATCTCCGGAATATTCACCAACGGTGCAGACTTGAAATACATCTCATTGGGCGGAAACCAGGCATGGACATGGGCTGACCCTGATCCCGGATTTATGTTCGACGACATCGCTATCTACAACAAAGCACTGACAATCGATGAGATACAGGCTATTATGAAAAAGAAAAAGAATTAAACCTTAAAGTTTAGTATACATGAAGAATTTTATACTGATACTCTGCCTCGCCACATTCAGCCAATGGGTGTATGCGCAGAACAAGCAGATCACCGGACGGGTAGTTGATACCAAAGGCGAAGCCGCCATTGGTGCAAGCATACTTGAAAAAGGAACTACAAACGGAACCATTACCGACTTTGACGGTAACTTCAAACTGACGGTCGGACCGAAAGCCGTGTTACAAATCAGTTATATCGGCTATAAGACACAGGAAATTCCTGTAGCCAACAAGACGAAACTGAATATCACTATGGAGGAAGACACGGAAGTGCTGGATGAAGTCGTAGTGGTCGGATACGGTGCGCAGAAGAAAGAAAGTGTGGTAGGTGCCATCTCGCAGGTTTCTTCCAAAGAACTGTTGAAATCTCCGGCAGCCAATATTTCACAAGCGATTGCCGGTAAGATTTCGGGTGTAATCACTTCTCAGACTTCCGGTGCGCCGGGGGCTGATGATATGAAGATTTATATCCGTGGCCGTGCTTCTTTCGCAGGAGACAACCAACCATTGATTCTGGTAGACGGCGTAGAACGTGAGTTCTCACAGATTGCTCCGGATGATATCGAATCGATCTCTACGTTGAAAGATGCTTCCGCTACTGCCGTATATGGTGTACGTGGTGCAAACGGTGTGATGCTGATTACAACGAAGCGCGGTAAAGAACAGAAACCGACCGTCAGCCTGACCGCCAACTGGCAAATACAGTCCCCTACCCGCCAGGATACTTATCTGGATTCTTACAATTCGGTTGTATTGCTGGAAGAAGCGCTGGCTAACGACGGACTGCCTTCTCAATATTCGGCATCCGACATCGAAATGTATAAAAGAGCCTCAGCAGGACAACTCAGCGGAATCGATGCCCTCCTCTACCCGAATGTAGACTGGTATGACACCGTTTTGCGAAACAGTGCACCGGCACAACGCTACAATGTCAATATACAGGGCGGTACCAAACGTATGCGTTACTTTACTTCTGCCGAATATTATAACCAACAGGGATTGTTCAAGGAATTCAGCCAGGACGAATACGGAAACAAGTCGAACTCCAGCTTCAAGCGTTTCGCTTTCCGTGCCAATCTCGACTTCCTGATGACCAAAGACCTGACTCTTTCCGTCAACTTCGGGACACGTTTCGAAGAACGCAGAGGACCGAACTCGAATGAATCGAGAGACGGAACTTACAGTCAGGCATTTTATGAAATGAATCATACACCGGGATGGTTGTTTCCGGTATCCTATACCGTAGGTGAAGGTGAAGACCAGAAGACATTGTACAGCGGCAGCTCACAATACCAGAATAATATCGTGGCACGTTTTGCCAAAGCCGGTTTCTACCGCTCCACCAATACGATCAATGAAACAAATTTCATTGTGGATTATAAGATGGACTGGCTCACCAAAGGGCTGGCAGCAAAAGGAATGGTATCTTTCGACTACGACGCTTACTATATGCGTGCTTTCAATGCCGACTTTGCCACTTATGAGCTGAATGACCGTACTAATTATAATTCAATAGACGCTTATACCCAGTTCAATACGGATACGGAACTTGCTTATCTAGGCAAGAACCAGACTACTACTTATAAACTTTATATGGAATTCCAGCTGAACTGGGCACGCAAATTCGGGAAACATGATATCACCGCTATGGCACTGTACAACCAGAATGACTACCGTTATCAGGCAGACCTTGCCGAACGCTACCAAGGACTGGTAGGGCGTGCCACATACGGCTACGACGACCGTTACCTGGCAGAAGTCAACTTCGGCTATAACGGTTCGGAAAACTTCATGCGAGGCAGACGCTTCGGTTTCTTCCCTTCTTTCTCCGTAGGATGGAGAATCAGCAACGAAGCTTTCATGAAAGGAACGGAAGACTGGCTGAACAATCTGAAAATCCGTGCATCCTATGGTGAAGTAGGAAACGATGTATACAAAGTGAATGGCGTAAAACAACGTTTCCTGTATCAGGCAGTGTGGACACAGATAGCCAACGACTATCACTTCGGAACAACCGGATATACCGGTATCTATGAAAGCCAGTACCCTAACTATGCAGTGACTTGGGAGCGTGCTCACAAATACAACCTGGGACTGGAATTTGGTTTATGGAACGGACTGTTGAACGGTAATATCGACGTATTCTACGAAAAGAGAAACGATATCCTGACTCCTTACCTCACCCGTCCGCAATGGGTAGGCGTCAATATGGCTGCCGGCAATCTGGGAGAGACCAACAACAAGGGCTTCGAAATCGAACTGAAACATGCGAACCATATCGGAAAGGACTTTACCTATAATGCAAGTCTGACTTTCTCACACGCCCGCAATGAAATCCGGAACATGGACGAACCCGCCACAAAGACAGCTTATCGCAAACAGGAAGGTCATCCGATCAACCAATACTTCGGTCTGGTGTGCGATGGTTTTGTGACCCAAGCCGACTTGAACAATCCCGATTTTCCGGTTTCTACTTTCGGCAATGTACAGGTAGGCGACCTGAAATACCGTGATATGAACGGAGACGGATTTATCGATAGCCGTGATGAAACATTTATCGGCTATAGCGATGTTCCCGAAAACACTTACGCCTTGTCTCTGGGATGCGAATACAAAGGCATCGGATTCAGCATCATGTTTCAGGGAGTAGATCATGTTTCCAGATATTATGATGCGGAAGCAATGTACGCTTTCGTGAATGGCGGTAAGGTAAAAGAACATCATCTGAACCGCTGGAATCCCAACCAGTCGGAAGCATACAACCTTACCCATGCCAGTTATCCGCTGCTCCATTATGACAGCTACGGCGACCATAACCAGCGTAAAAACTCGTTCTTCCTGAAAAACGGTAACTTCCTTCGTCTGAAGAATATCGAACTAAGCTACTCGCTTCCGGCCCGATGGATCAGAAAAGTAGCCATGAACGAATGCCGCGTCTATGTAAATGCAAACAATCTCATCACGTGGGATAAACTGGATGGTCTTTGCGATCCGGAAAGTGAAGGTTCCAACCGTTACCCGATTATGAAGACTGTGAACTTTGGTGTAAACATTAAATTCTAACAGATATAAGACATGAAAAAGACAATCATATATACCGCCTTTTGGTTGGCAACCGCCGGAATCGCCCTGACTTCCTGTGAAGATATATTCGGTGGTTTTCTGGACAAACAGCCTAGCAACGAACTGACAGAAGAAGAGGTATTCAGCCAATGGACTACTACCCGTGAGTTCCATTTCGATACTTACAACTTCCTGCGCCACGGTGCCTGCCGCATCAACAACTCATGGATGGATGCAGCTACCGACTTAGCCGAAACCAGCTACGCCAGCGGCGGCACGCGTACAAGTTTCAACATCGGCAACTATTATGCCAGCGGTGCCGCCACTGAACTCACCGGCACATGGGAACACTATTACCGGGGTATCCGCAAATGCAATATGCTGTTAAAGAACATCGACGACGTGCCCAAAGCTACGGATGACTCGGAAGAAGCACACGCTACCTATGTGAAACAATACAAGGCGGAAGCTCATTTCCTCCGTGCTTATTTCTACTGGGAAATGTTTCTCCGCTACGGTCCCGTCCCTCTGGTTACAGATGTACTCGATCCGGACGGAGACTTGCTCAGCAACTATACCACCCGCCCTTCCTTGAAAGAATATGTAGTTGACTTCATTCTGAAAGAACTGAAAGATTGCGAAGAAGGATTGATGGATAAAGCTACTTCTGCCGAATCGGGCAACCCCGGACGTATCAGCCAGCCAATGGCACGTGCACTGTATTCACGTGTCATGCTCTACATGGCAAGCGACCGTTTCAGAAGTGAATCGGGTATCAGCTGGCAGCAAGCCGCCGATGCAGCGCAAAGCTTCATGACGGATTACGGAACACTCTACGGACTCTACACGACTGATACCGATCCGAAGACATGCTATACCAACGCCATCCTGAAGAACGCACATGACGAGAAAAATAATGAAACGATCTTCTGGCGTAATGATGTAGCTGTAGGATGGGGAGCGATCTATAACGATACGCCGGTAGGCGAAGGCGGCAACGGAGGTTTGTGCCCGTCACAGAATTTAGTGGATATGGCGAACGGACAGTCTCCTTTCAGCAATTATGATGAAACCGGCGCCCCTGTTTATAATGGAACAGCCACTCCAGCCATCAACAATGCCAGCGGATACAAGAGCAATGATCCTTACAGCAACCGTGACCCGCGTCTGGCGGCTACCGTACTCTACAACGGTGTGAATTGGGGCAATGGTATAATTAATGTACTCAAAGGACAACGGGATAACCCGCAAGGAAATGCAAATGCAACGCCGACCGGATACTATACCCGCAAGTATATTCCGGAAGTGATCCTGAACAATAACCATACCGGCAGCAACTACCGTAACTGGATTATCATCCGCTATGCGGAAATCTTATTGAACTATGCAGAAGCCTTGAATGAAGCCGGCGGGGCACGTGCCGACGTACTGAATGCCATCCAGCCTCTCCGCGACCGTGTAGGGATGACTGCCAAACTCACAAACCGCAGCGATCTTCAGACCATTGCCGACCGCCGTAACTTCATCCGCAAGGAACGTACCGTCGAACTCGCTTTTGAAGATCATCGCGCATGGGACGTACGTCGCTGGAATGTAGCGGAAAAAGCATTGGCACGTCCTATCTACGGAATGGAGGTTACCAAGGAAAACGGAAAGTTTGTCTATACACGTAAAGTTGCCCAGAACCGGGTATTTACGGAGAAAATGTATCTCTACCCGATACCGGAAGGAGAAGTATGGAAAACGAATATCGAAAACAACCCGGGTTGGAACAATTAACTGAATGAATATGCAACCGATGAAATTAAATAACATACAGACAGGATTCAAAAGAATCCTACTCACCGTAGCCACAGCTTTCATGCTGGGCAACGGATGGGCGCAAGATGCTAAAGTCCTGAAAGGACGAATCGTAAATGCAGAGGGTGAACCTATCGCAGGTGCGGTGGTCAACGTAGCGGAAGCAAGCCGCATCGCACTCTCGGACAAGGACGGTTTTTTCACTTTGAAGAATGTAAAACCTGCCGATGAGCTTTATGTAAGCAGCGTAGGTTATCTGCCGACAACAGCCATTGCCGACTTTGAAGAGAACTTCAAGATTGTCATGGATGCCGACCTGGATGAATATGCTCATACGACTCCGCTTCCTTTCAATCGCAAACCCAAGAAGTTTGTGACAGAGTCTACTTCCATCGTCACCGGAGAAGAACTGGAAAAACATCCGGTAACCGTTTTGCAGAATGCGTTCACCTCCACCGTGACTGGTGTAGAGACGTATGAGGCGCAATCCGAACCGGGATGGAGTGAAACGTCTATGTATATCCGTGGCATCCGTACCATGAATGCCAGCGCACGCAGTCCGCTGATCATCGTTGACAATGTGGAACGTGACCTCTCATTCCTCGATGCCTACCCTATTGAATCGATTACGATATTGAAGGATGCCGCCGCCACCGCTATCTATGGAATGCGTGGAGCCAACGGCGCAGTACTCGTAACGACCAAACGCGGAGAAACCGGTAAGACTAAAATCAACTTCACACAAGAAGTCGGCTTCCAGACTATTGCCGGAATTCCCGAAAGCCAGAACTCTTATAACTATGCGCTGAGCCGTAATCAGGCACGATACCTGGACGGATTAAGTCCCGAATATTCCGATGAAGACCTGGAATACTACCGTCGTGTCTGCAACGGTGAGCAGTTGGAAGGAATGGCCAAATACAAATACTTCAATACGAACTGGCACGACACCATGCTGCGGGATGCAGCTCCGCAATACCGTACCAACCTGTCTGTCAGCGGTGGTAATGCACGTGCACGCTACTATGTCTCCTTCTCTTATCTCCGCCAGGAAGGTTTGTTCGACACCAAATGGACGGAATGGAACGAAGGATACAGCACACAGGAAGTATTGAACCGCTACAACCTGCGTTCGAACATCGACATCGATGTAAACAAGTTTCTGAATGTATCGATGGACTTGGGCGGACGTATCGACAATATCTCCCAACCGGGCATTGACGTATGGAACCTCTTTACCTGGGGAGCCGGCGAAAATCTTCCGGTGTATCCCGTATTCTGCCCGAACGGTGAATTCTTTATGCCGACCAGCAGCGACAGTAAAAACGGTGCCGCACAAATCGCCGGACGTGGTGTGGAACAGAACCGCCGCCGTAACCTCTATACAACCGTAACGGCTACCGGAAACCTGGATGCCCTCGTTCCCGGACTGAAAGCCAAGATGACGTTCAGTTTCGACTCTTACGAAACATTCCAGAAGGTGCAGCAAGCCGATGTCAATGTCTACTACTATAACTATATGGCTGATGTCAACGACCCGTCGGAATATACATACCAACGCATGAGAACGTACAAAGCATTGCCCAATGCCACCACTTCTCCACGTGACTATTACTATAATCTCAATATGAACGGAGGACTGGCATACGAACATACCTTCGGCAAACATGCCATCAATGCTCAGGCTTTCATCCGTACTTATCAGAATGTAGTACGCGGACAGGAATCATCCAACCGCTACCTCTCTTACAATGCACAGGCTACCTATGTATATAACAACCGGTATATCCTTTCCGGTAATATCTCCCGCATGGGCAGTGATAATTATGCCGACGGCGAACGCTTCGGAACATTCCCCGGCGGTTCCGTGGGATGGGTACTTTCCGAAGAATCATGGCTGAAGAACTCGTTCGTGAATCTCCTGAAACTCCGCGCATCCTATGGACGGGCAGGACAAGCCGTAACAGGCGTCAGCCGCTACCCGTACCAAGGTACATTCACCGAAGGAGGCGGATATAATTTCGGTACTTCCCAATCTTACACGGAAGGTGTATATGAATCGACAGCCGGCAACAAGAATATCAAATGGGAAATCTCAGATATGGCAAACTTCGGCGTTGACTTCGACTTGTGGAACAAGAAAATCTACGGTTCTGTGGACTTCTTCAAGGAATGGCGTTCCAATATTCTGGTATCCCGTTCCACCGTGCCCAGCTTATTCGGTGTAAACGCTCCGCAAGACTCTTACGGCAAGGCCGAAACGAAAGGTTTTGAGATCACTTTAGGACATAGCAACCGGATCGGTGATTTTGAATACTATATCGACGGTATGCTGACTTTCAACACCAACAAAATCACCGAAATGGATGAACTGACTCCCGATTACGCTTATCAGGCAAGAACCGGCAACCGTATCGATCAGAGCCAGCTCCTGATCTGGAAACAATGGGCCAGTAATCCCGACCTGATTCCGGAGTCGTATGAAGATGCCGTTGCCAATCCTCAGAAATATCCGTGGAACGCTGCCGGTAAATACAAGCTCGGCAATGCCGTATTCCAGGATACGAACGGCGACCGTAAAATAGACAGCTACGACAAAGTACCGACCGGATACACGAATATTCCGGAATTAATCCCGACCATCCGTTTAGGTTTCAGTTGGAAAGGCTTCGACGCACGTGCCGTGCTGACGGCT
>OGMX01001146.1_pt1 | contig 12909 bp, 9 predicted proteins | sample 1573351 | NCBI WGS metagenome assembly OGMX01 (sample SAMEA2581926, study PRJEB24529) | metagenome | biome: Human gut stool | place: China | collected 2011 | reverse complement strand
CATTAGATAATGAAGATAAATATACCCCTGATACAAATTTCAAAGGATGGATGTACACCATCATGCGCAATATATTCATAAACAACTACCGCAAGGTAGTCCGCGACCAGACATTCATCGACCAGACTGATAATCTTTATCATCTGAATTTGCCACAGGATGGAAGTTCTGAAAATACAGAAAGAGCATACGACCTGAAAGAGATGCACCGTGTAGTTAACAAACTCCCCAAAGAATACAGAGTTCCGTTTGCGATGCACGTTTCAGGATTCAAATACCGTGAAATTGCGGAAAAACTGAACCTCCCGTTGGGTACAGTGAAAAGCCGTATTTTCTTCACGCGCCAGAAATTACAGGAAGAGTTGAAAGACTTCCGCTAAACCTTAACTATATAAAACTTAGTGATTTTGAATCACATATTTCTTTAATGCAGATTTTTAGTTTTGATAATGATTAAAAGGCAGAAATACTCCGGTATATTCTGCCTTTTCTTTTATTGCGAAGATTAGTTGTCCGACACCCGGGTGTCAGATAAACCTCTATTGCATGAAAAAGAATCTCCCCCACCACATTATTTAAATTTTACCTATACAGACATTTTTTCCGTTCTACGCCCACGGGCTCCCCACCAGTAAAGCATTCTCGAAGGCATATCATTTTCAAGCAAATAGACATTTAACATTCTGTTGAAAACTTCTCTGAAAGTTTTTTATGGAAAGTTGTGGGGAATTGTGGGGAATTTCATACTTTTACGGTCGCTTATTATAATAAGGTAATGATACGTTTTTTAGGAAATATTGAAGCCAGGGCGGACGCCAAAGGAAGGGTGTTCATACCCGCCACCTTCAGGAAGCAATTACAAGCCGCTTCCGAAGAGAGGCTTATCATGCGTAAAGACGTATTTCAAGACTGTTTAACCCTATACCCCGAGAGCGTGTGGAACGAGGAGTTGAACGAGCTACGTAGTAGACTTAACAAATGGAATAGCAAACACCAACTTATTTTCAGGCAATTCGTGAGCGACGTTGAAATAGTGACACCTGATAGCAACGGGCGCATATTAATTCCGAAACGGTATTTACAGATTTGCAGTATCCATGGGGATATTCGCTTTATCGGCATCGATAACAAGATAGAGATCTGGGCGAAAGAACGGGCAGAACAGCCTTTCATGTCACCCGAAGAGTTCGGTGCAGCATTAGAAGAAATTATGAACGATGATAATAGACAAGATGGAGAAAGATGAATTGACATATCACGTACCTGTATTGCTGAAAGAAAGCGTTGACGGTATGAATATCCAACCGGATGGAACGTATGTAGACGTTACATTCGGAGGAGCGGGACATTCGCGCGAGATCCTTTCACGGCTCGGAGAAGGCGGACGTTTGCTAGGATTCGACCAGGACGAGGACGCTGAACGGAACATTGTCAACGATACTCATTTCATCTTCGTGCGCAGTAACTTCCGCTATCTGCACAACTTCCTGCGTTATCACGACATCGAACAGGTAGACGCGATCCTGGCCGACCTCGGCGTATCTTCCCATCATTTCGATGATAGCGAACGTGGCTTCTCCTTCCGTTTTGACGGGGCACTGGATATGCGTATGAACAAGCGTGCCGGTATGACAGCAGCAGATATCGTGAATACTTATGATGAAGAACGTCTTGCAAACATCCTCTACCTGTACGGGGAACTAAAGAATAGCCGCAAACTGGCTTCTGTCATCGTTAAAGCCAGAAGCGGACAGAATATCCGGACTATCGGTGAGTTTCTGGAAATCATCAAACCGCTTTTCGGTCGTGAACGCGAAAAGAAAGAGCTGGCAAAGGTGTTCCAGGCACTACGAATTGAAGTAAACCAAGAGATGGAGGCGTTGAAGGAGATGTTGCTGGCTGCTACGGAGGCATTAAAGCCGGGCGGCAGACTGGTAGTTATCACCTATCATTCGCTGGAAGACCGAATGGTGAAAAACATCATGAAGACAGGCAATGTAGAAGGAAAAGCGGAAACCGACTTCTTCGGCAATCTGCAAACGCCTTTCCGCCTTGTCAACAATAAGGTAATCGTTCCCGACGAGGCAGAAATAGAACGAAACCCGCGGTCGAGAAGCGCCAAATTACGAATTGCAGAAAAGAAATAAAAAGATATGGAAGAAGAAGTAGTAAATAAGAAAACAGAAGAGGGCAAAAAGAAAAACCGCACCTCGCTGAAGAGTATTCTGGGTGGAGACATTCTGGCTACCGATTTTTTCCGCCGTCAAACGAAGTTGCTGGTACTTATCATGGTATTCATCATCTTCTACATTCACAATCGTTATGCCAGTCAACAGCAACAGATCGAAATAGACCGGCTGAAAAAGGAATTGACAGACATTAAATACGATGCACTGACTCGCAGCTCAGAGCTGATGGAAAAGAGCCGCCAGTCACGCATTGAAGATTATATATCGAGTAAGGAAAGCGATTTGCAAACATCAACCAATCCTCCTTACCTTATTAAATAGATGATAGTGGATAGTTGATAAATGATAGTTAAGCGTTTAAAAGACAAATACTGTGGCAGTTAATAAAAAGAACATAATGACCCGTTACTTCTTCGTCATCCTGTTGATGGCGTTGATAGGAATAGCTATTGTTGTAAAAGCAGGCATCACCATGTTTGCCGAACGACAATACTGGCAGGATGTGGCTGACCGTTTCGTAAAAGAGAATGTGACGGTAAAACCTAATCGTGGAAACATTATTTCTTCTGACGGTAAACTGATGGCCAGCTCTCTGCCCGAGTACAGAATATATATGGACTTTATGTCCGGTGAAAAGGATGAAAAACGCAGGCAGAAAGATCAGGCACGCCGGGATTCCATCCTCAATGCCAATATGGATTCAATCTGTATCGGACTTCACAAGATATTCCCGGACAAGAGTGCGGCTCAATTCAAGGCACACCTCAAGAAAGGACGCCAGGCAAAAAGCCGCAATTATCTGATTTATCCGAAACGTATCTCCTATATACAATATAAAGAGGTAAAGAGACTGCCTGTATTCTGCTTGAACCGGTATAAAGGCGGATTCAAGGAACAAGCTTACAATCAGCGTAAGAAACCGTTCGGTTCACTGGCTGCCCGTACACTGGGAGATGTGTATGCAGACACAGCCAAAGGAGCGAGAAATGGTATCGAACTTGCTTTCGACACCATCTTGAAAGGGCGGGACGGATTGACACACCGTCAGAAGGTGATGAACAAATACCTGAACATTGTCGATGTGCCACCAGTTGATGGTTGCGATCTGATTAGTACTATCGATGTAGGTATGCAGGATATTTGCGAGAAGGCGTTGGTGGATAAGCTGAAAGAGCTGAATGCGAGCGTGGGTGTGGTGGTATTGATGGAGGTAAGTACCGGAGAAGTGAAAGCCATCGTCAACATGATGCAAGGCAAAGACGGTGAGTACTACGAAATGCGCAACAATGCTATTAGTGATATGCTCGAGCCGGGGTCTACTTTCAAAACGGCCTCTATCATGGTAGCTCTTGAAGACGGAAAGATCACGCCGGACTATGTGGTAGATACCGGCAACGGCCAGATGCCGATGTATGGACGTGTCATGAAAGACCATAACTGGCATCGCGGAGGATATGGAAAGCTGACTGTTACAGAAATTCTAGGGGTTTCGTCCAATGTGGGTACCTCTTATATTATAGACCATTTCTACGGCAGCAACCCGCAGAAATTTGTAGACGGGTTGAAACGGATGAGCATCGACCAGCCGTTACACCTGCAGATTGCGGGAGAAGGAAAACCGAATATACGCGGCCCGAAAGAACGTTATTTTGCAAAGACAACATTGCCGTGGATGAGTATCGGCTACGAGACACAGGTTCCACCGATCAATATTCTCACATTCTATAATGGGATAGCCAACAACGGAGTCACCGTGCGTCCGAAGTTTGTCAAAGCTGCCATGAAGGACGGGGAAGTAGTGAAAGAATATCCGACAGAGGTAATCAATCCCAAGATTTGTTCGGATAAGACTTTGGCACAGATCCGTGAGATTCTCCGAAAAGTGGTTGGTGAAGGACTTGCCAAACCTGCGGGAAGCAAGCAGTTCCACGTTTCAGGAAAAACAGGAACGGCGCAGATTTCACAGGGAGCAGCCGGATACAAAACGGGAAGAACAAATTATCTGGTTAGTTTCTGCGGGTATTTCCCGTCAGAAGCACCTAAATATAGCATGATTGTCTCTATCCAGAAACCGGGATTACCGGCTTCGGGAGGTTTAATGGCAGGTAGTGTGTTCAGCAAGATTGCAGAAAGGGTGTATGCCAAAGACTTGCGGTTACCGCTGACCAATGCGATTGATACTAATTCCGTAGTCATTCCGAATGTAAAAGCCGGAGAGATGCGCGAAGCGCAACGAGTATTGGAAGAGCTGCAGATTAACGTACAAGGCAAAATCGCTGATTCGGGCAAAGAGGTTTGGGGAAATACCCATTCTGCCCCACAAGCTGTGGTTCTTGAGAGCCGGAGCAATATGCAGAATTTTGTACCGAGTGTGATAGGTATGGGAGCGAAAGACGCTGTGTACTTGTTGGAAAGCAAAGGATTGAAAGTCAATCTGGTCGGCGTAGGCAAAGTAAAAAGCCAGTCGATAGCCAACGGAACGATTGTTAAGAAGGGACAGACAGTGACGCTTACGCTTAATTAAAAATTAAAGATTAAAAATTGAATAGAGTGATGTTATTAAATGAGTTACTGAAAGCAATCCAACCGGTAGAGGTAGCCGGAGATTCAAACATAGAAATCACCGGTGTCAACATAGACTCCCGTCTAGTGGAAGCCGGACAGCTATTCATGGCAATGCGTGGCACACAAGCCGACGGCCATGCTTATATACCTGCTGCCATCGCAAAAGGAGCAATCGCCATCCTTTGCGAGGATATGCCGGAAGAACCTGTAGCGGGGATCACCTATGTACGAGTAAAAGACAGCGAAGATGCGGTAGGAAAGATTGCCACTACCTTCTACGGAGACCCGACTTCCAAGTTGGAACTGGTCGGCGTTACCGGAACGAACGGAAAAACAACGATCGCTACCTTATTATATAATACATTCCGTTATTTCGGCTATAAGGTGGGATTGATTTCTACCGTTTGCAATTACATCGATGATGAACCGATTCCGACAGAACATACTACTCCTGATCCAATCACGTTGAACTGTTTGTTGGGACGGATGGCAGATGAAGGATGCAAATATGTGTTCATGGAAGTCAGCTCCCACTCGATTGCACAGAAACGTATCAGTGGACTAAAGTTTGCAGGAGGGATCTTTACCAATCTGACCCGCGACCATCTCGACTATCATAAAACAGTAGAGAACTATCTGAAAGCGAAGAAGAAATTCTTTGACGATCTGCCGAAAAATGCATTCAGCCTGACCAATCTGGACGATAAAAACGGACTGGTAATGACGCAGAACACACGTTCGAAGGTCTATACTTATTCATTGAGAAGTCTTAGCGACTTTAAAGGACGGGTATTAGAGTCTCATTTCGAAGGGATGCTGCTCGACTTCAACAATCATGAACTGGCAGTTCAGTTTATCGGAAAGTTCAATGCTTCCAATTTATTGGCGGTATTCGGGGCGGCAGTTCTGTTAGGCAAGAAAGAAGAAGAGGTGCTTGTAGCTCTTAGCACACTTCATCCGGTAGCCGGACGCTTCGATGCGGTCCGCTCACCGCAGGGAATTACGGCGATTGTTGATTATGCACATACCCCGGATGCTCTCATTAATGTACTGAACGCTATTCATGGAGTGCTTGAAGGAAAAGGAAAAGTGATTACCGTGGTAGGCGCCGGCGGTAACCGCGACAAGGGCAAACGCCCCATCATGGCAAAGGAAGCTGCCAAAGCGAGTGACCGCGTCATCATCACTTCCGACAATCCGCGCTTTGAAGAGCCGCAAGACATCATCAATGACATGCTTGCCGGACTGGATGCGGAAGATATGAAGAAAACACTAAGTATTGCCGACCGTAAAGAAGCGATTCGCACGGCTTGCATGCTGGCGGAGAAAGGAGATGTAATTCTCGTTGCCGGAAAAGGACATGAGAATTACCAGGAGATAAAAGGAGTGAAACATCATTTTGATGACAAAGAAGTACTTAAAGAAATTTTTAAATAATGAATAGACTGTGCTAATATGCCGACCGGCTTCGTTATCTATCCGACAGCAACCGGCATAACAACACATCAATAAATTGGCAAATTATTTATGTTATACTATCTATTTGAATGGCTACATAAGCTCAATTTTCCAGGAGCGGGAATGTTCGGATATACTTCATTCCGTGCTTTGATGGCGGTGATCCTCGCGTTACTTATTTCAAGTATCTGGGGAGATAAGTTCATCAACCTACTCAAAAGGAAACAAATCACAGAAACGCAGCGTGATGCTAAAACCGACCCGTTTGGCGTCAATAAAGTAGGCGTGCCGAGCATGGGAGGTGTCATCATCATTGTAGCCATCCTGATCCCTTGTTTATTGTTAGGTAAACTGCATAACATATACATGATACTGATGCTGATCACTACCGTATGGTTGGGATCGCTCGGATTCGCAGACGACTATATCAAAATCTTCAAAAGAGACAAAGAGGGTTTGCATGGCAAGTTCAAGATTATCGGTCAGGTCGGTTTAGGTTTAATTGTCGGAATGACCTTGTATTTAAGTCCGGACGTAGTGATCCGTGAGAATATCGAAGTTCATAATCCGGGACGGGAGATGGAAGTGATACACGGAACGAATGATCTGAAATCTACCCAGACAACGATTCCTTTTTTCAAGAGCAACAACCTTGATTATGCCGATCTGGTTTCGTTCATGGGAGAACATGCGCAAACAGCCGGATGGATATTGTTCGTCATTGTCACAATCATTGTGGTTACCGCCGTATCAAACGGCGCCAATCTGAATGACGGTATGGACGGAATGGCAGCCGGGAACTCGGCAATTATCGGTGCAACGTTGGGGGTACTGGCCTATGTATCATCGCATATCGAATTTGCAGGCTACCTGAACATCATGTATATTCCGGGCTCGGAAGAACTTGTAATCTATATCTGCGCCTTTATCGGTGCACTGATAGGTTTCTTATGGTACAACGCCTATCCGGCACAAGTATTTATGGGAGATACAGGCAGTCTTACTATTGGCGGTATTATCGCAGTGTTTGCCATCATCATCCACAAAGAGTTGCTGATACCGATTCTTTGCGGTGTATTCCTGGTAGAAAACCTGTCGGTAATCCTGCAACGGGCTTATTATAAGGCGGGAAAACGAAAAGGTATGAAACAGCGATTGTTCAAGCGTACACCGATTCACGATCACTTCCGCACTTCGATGAGCCTGATTGAACCGGGATGCACGGTGAAATTCACCAAACCCGACCAACTGTTTCATGAATCAAAGATTACCGTCCGGTTCTGGATTGTAACGATTGTATTGGCAGCAATAACGATTATAACGCTTAAAATAAGATAACCGGCAAGGTGCCGGAGCCAGGTTTCCATACGGGAAACAAGTTTTATAGATAGAGAGTATTAACCCGATTATTAACCTTTAAAGATGTGCACAACTAATAGATAAATCAATCAATTAGAAAATAAGGGCACATTATTGTAGATGAAAAGAATAGCAATTTTAGGAGCTGGCGAAAGCGGCGCAGGTGCAGCCGTACTCGCTAAAGTCAAAGGATTTGAGACGTTTGTTTCGGACATGTCCGCCATCAAGGACAAGTATAAGGAACTTCTCGACAGCCATCAGATTGCCTGGGAAGAAGGACACCATACCGAAGAACTCATTCTGAATGCCGACGAGGTTATCAAAAGCCCCGGTATCCCGAATGATGCCCCGATCATCCTGAAACTGAAAGCTCAAGGCACACCGGTGATCTCCGAGATAGAGTTTGCCGGACGCTATACTGATGCCAAAATGATCTGTATTACAGGTTCTAACGGGAAGACCACAACGACTTCCCTGATCTACCATATTTTCAAAAGCGCAGGTCTGAACGTAGGTTTGGCAGGCAACATCGGCAAAAGCCTTGCTTTGCAGGTAGCCGAAGATTACCACGATTACTATATTATCGAACTTAGCTCTTTCCAGCTGGATAATATGTATAACTTCCGTGCGAACATCGCCGTATTGATGAACATCACTCCGGACCATCTTGATCGCTACGACCATTGTATGCAGAATTACATCGACGCTAAATTCCGCATCACCCAAAACCAAACACCGGACGATGCTTTCATCTTCTGGAACGATGACCCTATCATCAGACAGGAACTGGCAAAACATGGTCTGAAAGCTCACTTGTATCCTTTTGCCGCTGTAAAAGAGGATGGAGCGATTGCATACGTAGAAGATCACGAAGTGAAAATCACCGAACCGATTGCCTTCAACATGGAGCAAGAGGAACTGGCCCTGACAGGACAACACAACCTGTACAACTCTTTAGCCGCCGGTATCTCGGCAAACCTTGCCGGCATCGCTAAAGAAAACATCCGGAAAGCCCTCTCCGATTTCAAGGGAGTGGAACATCGGTTGGAAAAGGTGGCACGTGTGCGCGGAATTGATTTTATTAACGACTCTAAAGCCACGAATGTCAACTCCTGCTGGTATGCCCTGCAAAGCATGACTACCAAAACGGTATTGATTCTCGGTGGTAAAGATAAAGGAAACGACTATACTGAAATTGAAGACCTGGTACGCGAAAAGTGTTCAGCACTGGTATATCTGGGACTTCATAACGAAAAGCTTCACGAATTCTTCGACCGTTTCGGTCTGCCGGTAGCCGATGTGCAAACCGGCATGAAAGATGCCGTAGAAGCAGCCTATAAACTGGCAAAGAAAGGTGAAACGGTATTATTAAGTCCTTGCTGCGCTTCTTTCGACCTCTTCAAGAGTTACGAAGACCGTGGCGACCAATTTAAAGAATGTGTCTGTGCCCTTTAATTTCTAATTATTAATTTTTAAATTCTGCAAGATTGGATTTATTAAAGAACATATTCAAAGGTGACAAGGTAATCTGGATTATCTTCCTCTGTCTCTGCCTCATCTCTATTATCGAGGTGTTCTCGGCAGCGTCGACACTGACTTACAAAAGTGGCGACCATTGGGGACCGATTACACAACACTCCATCATCCTGATGGTAGGTGCTGTGGTAGTCGTATTTCTGCATAATGTTCCCTACAAATGGTTCCAGGTATTTCCGGTCTTTTTATATCCGGTATCTCTGGTTCTACTGGCATTTGTCACGCTGATGGGCATCATCACAGGCGACCGTGTCAACGGGGCCGCCCGTTGGATGACCTTTATGGGATTGCAATTCCAGCCATCGGAATTGGCAAAGATGGCGGTAATCATTGCCGTCTCATTCATCCTGTCCAAAAGGCAGGACGAATATGGGGCCAATCCGAATGCCTTTAAATATATCATGATCCTCACCGGACTGGTATTCCTGCTCATCGCACCGGAAAACCTTTCGACAGCAATGCTGCTGTTCGGAGTGGTATGTATGATGATGTTCATCGGACGGGTATCTTCCAAGAAACTGTTCGGGATGTTGGGGATATTGGGGCTTGTAGGCGGTGTTGCCGTAGGCATACTGATGGCTATTCCCGCCAAAACACTGCACAACACTCCGGGACTTCACCGTTTCGAAACGTGGCAGAATCGTGTTTCCGGTTTCTTTGAGAAAGAAGAAGTGCCGGCAGCCAAATTTGATATTGACAAAGACGCACAGATTGCACACGCGCGAATCGCTATTGCTACCAGCCATGTAGTAGGCAAAGGTCCGGGAAACTCGATACAACGCGACTTCCTTAGCCAGGCATTCTCCGATTTTATCTTCGCGATTGTGATTGAAGAAATGGGACTGGTAGGAGGAATATTTGTGGTGTTCCTCTATTTATGGTTGCTGATGCGAGCCGGACGAATCGCCCAAAAGTGCGAGCGAACCTTCCCCGCCTTTCTCGTCATGGGTATTGCGCTGTTGTTGGTATCACAGGCAATACTGAATATGATGGTTGCCGTCGGGTTATTCCCCGTCACCGGACACCCCCTGCCTCTGGTCAGCAAAGGAGGTACAAGTACGTTAATCAACTGCGCTTATATCGGAATGATATTAAGCGTAAGCCGATATACCGCTCATCTGGAAGAACAGAAAGCGCACGATGCACAGATCCAACTGCAAATAGAGGCGGATGCCGCAGCCAATTCGGAAGCACAGGCCGCAGCCGAACCGACAGCGCAGATTCTGAACAGCGACGCCAAATTTGAAGATGAGCATGATAGCAGAAACAATGAACGGTAAATGTTGAGAAAGGACAGAAGAAAACAGAATGATGGAAAAAGAACTTAGAATTATCATCAGCGGTGGAGGAACAGGAGGACATATCTTTCCTGCCGTCTCTATCGCAAACGCTATAATAGAGCTACGCCCCGACGCAGAAATTCTCTTTGTAGGCGCTGAAGGACGTATGGAAATGCAACGGGTTCCCGATGCAGGCTACCGGATTATCGGACTTCCGATAGCCGGATTCGACCGCAAATATTTATGGAAAAATGTATCCGTATTGATTAAACTGATGCGCAGCCAATGGAAAGCGCGCAAAGTAATCAAAAACTTCCGCCCGCAAGTGGCGGTAGGTGTAGGCGGATATGCAAGCGGGCCGACACTAAAGACTGCCGGAATGATGGGAGTCCCCACATTAATCCAGGAACAAAACTCGTATGCCGGAGTTACCAATAAACTCCTGGCACAGAAAGCTCGTAAGATTTGTGTAGCTTATGACGGAATGGAAAAGTTCTTCCCCGCCGACAAGATCATCATGACGGGTAATCCCGTCCGCCAGAACCTGACAAAGGATATGCCGTCAAAAGAAGAAGCGCTAGGTTCTTTCCACTTACAGCCCGGCAAAAAGACAATCCTGATTGTAGGTGGCAGCTTGGGTGCACGCACCATCAACAACACGCTGACAGCCAGTCTGACAACCATCAAGGAAAACACGGACGTGCAGTTTATCTGGCAAACGGGCAAATACTATTACCCGCAAGTAACAGAAGCCGTAAAAGCGGCAGGAGCACTTCCGAATTTATATGTAACGGATTTCATCAAAGATATGGCAGCCGCTTATGCAGCAGCCGATCTGGTTATCTCCCGTGCGGGAGCAGGTTCCATTTCTGAATTCTGCCTGCTGCACAAACCTGTTATCTTAGTGCCCTCGCCCAACGTGGCAGAAGATCACCAGACGAAGAACGCCTTAGCGTTGGTGAACAAACAGGCAGCTATCTACGTCAAAGACAGTGAAGCGGAAACCACTTTGATGGACGTAGCCTTGTCCACTGTCAACGACGAGCAGAAACTGAAAGAACTAACAGAGAATATTGCCAAACTGGCTTTACCCGATTCAGCGAGAATCATCGCACAAGAGGTCATTAAGCTGGCGGAAGCAAAGAACAGATAAATGGACGATCGGATTACGCAGATTGAAGTAACGGCACAATGCCCGTATCAAACAACGTAATCTGCACTAAAATAAAAAGACAGAAGAAATGAATATAGAAACGATAAAATCAGTCTATTTCGTAGGTGCCGGCGGCATCGGTATGAGCGCACTTGTACGCTACTTCCTTTTCAAAGGAAAGGTAGTGGCAGGATATGACCGTACTCCTACTCCATTGACTGAAACGCTAATCTCCGAAGGCGCACAAATACATTATGAAGAAAACGTCGACCTGATTCCCGCAGCCTGCAAAGACAAGGAAAGTACGTTAGTCATATACACTCCGGCCGTTCCGCAGGAACACGAAGAACTCGTTTATTTCCATAACAACGGATTCGAAATACAGAAACGCGCCCAAGTATTGGGAACGATTACCCACTCAAGCAAAGGTCTGTGTGTGGCAGGTACCCACGGGAAAACAACCACATCGACTATGACAGCTCATCTGTTCCACCAGTCGCACGTGGAATGTACCGCTTTTCTCGGAGGAATCTCAAAGAATTACGGCACCAACCTGCTGCTTTCTCAAGCAAGCCCTTACACAGTGATTGAAGCGGATGAATTTGACCGTTCTTTCCACTGGCTGTCACCCTATATGACCGTAATCACGTCTACCGACCCCGATCATCTGGACATCTACGGAACAGAGCAAGCCTACCTGGAAAGTTTCGAACATTACACCACGCTAATCCAACCGGGTGGCGCACTGATTATCCGCAAAGGCATCTCTCTGCAACCCAAAGTGCAGCCAGGCGTTCGTGTCTACACTTACTCACGTGACGAAGGCGACTTCCATGCAGAAAACATCCGTATCGGAAACGGGGAGATATTCATCGACTTTGTTGCTCCGGACACCCGTATCAACGACATCCAACTGGGAATTCCGGTAAGCATCAACATAGAGAACGGCGTAGCCGCCATGGCATTGGCACACCTCAACGGGGTGACCGATGAAGAAATTAAAAGAGGTATGGCAAGTTTCCGAGGAGTAGACCGCCGGTTCGACTTCAAACTCAAGAACGACCGGATTGTCTTTCTAAGTGACTACGCACACCATCCCTCTGAAATCAAACAGAGCGTGTTGTCTATGCGCGAACTTTACAAGGACAAGAAGATTACAGCCATCTTCCAGCCTCATCTCTATACCCGCACCCGCGACTTCTATCAGGATTTTGCCGATAGCCTGTCGTTACTCGACGAAGTGATTCTGGTAGACATCTACCCGGCACGTGAAGCACCAATTCCGGGCGTTACCAGCAAACTGATTTATGATAATCTCCGTCCGGGTATCGAAAAAAGTATGTGCAAAAAGGAAGAGATACTGAACATT
>OGMX01001145.1_pt1 | contig 12916 bp, 10 predicted proteins | sample 1573351 | NCBI WGS metagenome assembly OGMX01 (sample SAMEA2581926, study PRJEB24529) | metagenome | biome: Human gut stool | place: China | collected 2011 | reverse complement strand
AATACTTTTCGATACCGGCTTTCAGTATTTCTTCTTTATTCCGAAAATAATAATAAAACGCACCTTTCGTCAAACCGGTAGCTTTCTCCAAAGCTTTCAGCGAACAAGCTTTATATCCTCTGTTCAGAAATTGGAAAAAAGATTTATTCACTATTTCATCTTTCAAATCCGGCATATTTTTATACTTTTCGGTATGCAAAAATAGTAAATAATTAACAAAATTACAACAATAAATATCAGGATTAATATTTATTTTCAAAATCGACCGATTGAAGGTTCAACTACGGAATGTAGTTTATAAAAAAATTCGAAGCGGTTTTTCTGAATGGTACAAGCCGTCGTGTTTATCTGCTTGGGATTATACAGGTAGTTACGAAGATTCGGTATACGTTGTACAACAATTATTTACCGACAGAACCATTGGATACGGACAATAATCCGTTCCCTACAACGCGATAGCCTCATCTAAGGTTATTTCTTCCTCTTCGAGCACATCTTTTCCGCGTTTCAACAGATAATCAAAAGTTACCATGACCCTTTCTCCGGGTAGAAGCTGTAACAAACGGGCGGGTTTGATATTTTTGATATTTTCCAGTTTCTCTGCAAATTTTTCTTCAGCCAAACGGTCGTTTTCGGCCCGGGTTTCTTCAGAGAAACTAACTTCACCTACAAATCCCTGTTGTTGCAAAGAATCCAATAAAATAGTATTCATCTCGACAACACTTCCTTTGTCATTTGTCACAGTAGCTTTCAGCCCGGCCACATCGAACGAGTAGCTGGAATCCACGTCATCTTCACTACACCCCACACAAAATAGCATCGCTCCCCATACGATCAGTATATACTTCAAGTTCATATTATTTTGATTTTCCGCTGCAAAGATATAGAAATAATTCAGAGGCAAAAAATCCGGTATTCACAAAGGTATCTATTTCCCGGAATTAATCCGGTCTACAATAACTGCAATAGCCCCGTCACCGGTAACATTAGTCGCCGTACCGAAACTATCCATAGCAATATAAAGTGCGATCATCAATCCCTGGGCAGTTTCATCGAATCCCAACATCGACTGTAACAATCCCAAGGCTGCCATAATAGCACCTCCCGGCACACCCGGTGCTGCCACCATAGCAATCCCGAGCATCATAATAAATCCGGCGAATTGGGCAAAATTTATTTCCATACCACTCATCAACATGATGGCCATCGAACAAGCGACGATTTTCATGGTACTCCCCGACAGATGAATCGTAGCACACAACGGGATAACGAAGCCGGCCAAGTCAGGACGTACGCCATTCCGTATCGTTTGCTCCAGGGTTACAGGAATCGTTGCCGCCGAAGATTGGGTGCCTAAAGCAGTCATATAAGCAGGTAACATATTGCGGAACAAACGGAGGGGATTCTTTTTACCGACCATACCGGCGATAAAAAACTGAATAAACAACAAGACTACGGTCATCACAAAAATAACGACAATAATCTTCAGAAATACATTCATCACTCCGGCAACCTGCCCGGAATTGGTCATATTCAGGAAAATACCGAAAATATAGAGAGGTAAAACAGGGATAATCACGGCAGTAATCACCTGATTGATAATGTCTTTAAAATCATCCATAACCGACTTCAACCGGTTGCCGTCGATCACCGACATTCCTAAACCTAACGTAAAAGCCAATATCAGAGCCGACATAACTCCCATGACAGCAGGCATTTCAACAGTGAAATACGGTTGTAAGGCAACGGTATTATCCGCCACAGCCGACAGCTTATCGGAGGTATTTAACAACCAGGGATAAGAAAGATCACAGGTAAAATAAGTAAAAAAGCCTGAAAACAAAGTAAAACCATAAGCCAGCAAAGCGGTTATCAGCAGCAAACGTCCGGCTCCTTTCCCCAGATCGGCGATTCCGGGAGCCACCAAGCCTAATATCAATAACGGAATAATAAAATTCAGGAAATTACCGAACAAAGAATTAACAGTCAAAAAAATCCGGACAATCCAACCGGGAAAGAAAAGTCCGCACACAATACCTAAAGCAATAGCAATAATAATACGAGGCAATAGACCTAATTTCATCTTTTTCATAGACAATCATTTTCTAATATTAGTATTTACCCACAATAATTCAAACGTTTCCGAAACCACAATGTTACAACAAAAAAATGAGTCTGTAAAGTTTAAGAACTTTATTAAGGAGGTGCGGAATGACAATAAACGGCACAATTACTGTTACGAGAGATATTCGCCAGTCGCATTACCGCTGCCAATATGCCACCGAATTATGAAAAAGCCCGCTTACAAGCATGAGGTATTCCGGCAGGATGCCGTCCTTGCCCCACAGGAGCCTTATTCCGAAAAGTTCCGAAAGGGTACGACCGATATCGAAACCGAATGCCTCAAGCGACGGGCGCACTTTGTCGGGGTGCAGGCAGGGGCGGTTGCGTTTGCGGGTGCATTCGGAGCCACTGCAATACAGGCATTTTCCGACATAGGCAAACCCACGACCTCCATATTTCCGTTCCATTTCCAATAGTTCCTTTTCTATCCTGACCCGTTCCGGCCTGATAAATTCCTGCGTCATCTCCACCGGAATATCATTTCGGTCAGGTATAATCTTCGTCGCCATAAGGTGTGCATATTTATATTGGCGCAAAAATTCGTCGGTATCGAAATCAAAAGGAGGACACCCCCAACTGCAGCCAAAGTTAGGACACTTTTCACACAGTTCGATGAAACGAGCCTCGTCGCGGAAGCGTTCGATGTATTCATCTACGCCTATATCAGCCGTAAAATATTCTATCGTATATTCTGTTGTCACGACCGTACTTTTATAACTGCTGCAGCATCGAATGATACGCATTGATTCTTGAACAGTCGTTCGATGCAGCCGCTCCGCCGCATCTCGTCGGTCGGCAGGCATACCAGCTGCGGCGGGTCGATGAGGGCGATGCTGTCGGCAAGCGACAGGGCGATGTCGAGTTCGTGGGTCGAAAAGAAGATGCACTTGCCCTCGTCGTGCGCCAGCCGAGCCAGCAGCGAGCAGAGTTCGTAGCGGTTGGGCAAGTCAAGGAAGGCGGTAGGTTCGTCGAGCAGGATGACAGGAGTGTCCTGTGCAAGGGCACGGGCTATCATGATGCGTTGGCATTCTCCGTCGGACATTTTGTCCATCGTCTTTTCCGCATAACTGTCCATGCCTACCAGGTGCATGGCGTTGTCCACCTTCTCCTTGTCTTCTCCTTGCAGCTGACCGAGCCAGTTGGTATAGGGAGCACGTCCCAGTGCGACGACGTCTCTGCATCGCAGGTTGGCAATGCGCACTTTGTCGGTGGTGACGAAGCTGATGTTCCGTGCCAGTTCTTCCGGTTTCAGTGAAGCGATGTTATTCCCGTGCAGGATAATCTCTCCGTTTTGGGGCTTTTCCAGTCCCATGACGGCACGCAGCAGTGTACTTTTTCCTGTGCCGTTTCTGCCGAGCAGTGCGACGAGTTGTCCTCCCGTGATGTGGGCGGAGACTTTTTCCAGCAGCGTACGCTGTTCGTATCCCAGTGTCAGGTCTTTGAGTTGAATCATTTGAATATACGCAAGTTTTTACCTATTACCCATAAAATAACCGGAACTCCCAGCAGTGCGGTGATACAATTCACCGGCAGCAGGAATTTCTTGGCGATGATGTCGCATATCAGCATGGCGATAAGTCCTGTCAGCATGGTGCCCGGCATCAGTATCCGGTGGTCGGCGTTATCAAACAGCAGCCGGGTGATGTGCGGCACTGCCAGTCCGATGAATCCTACGGGGCCGCAAAAGGCGGTGACTGTTCCTGTCAGCAGTGCTGTAGAGATGAAGACAAGCGTCCGCGAGCGTTTGATGCTCATGCCCATCGTGCGTGCGTAGTTTTCGCCAAGCAAGAGCAGGTTCAGTGACTTGATGCAGGCTACGGAGAGCAGCAGACCTATGCACACAACCGGTATCATGATAGACAGCTGTCCGGCTGTGATGTGGCTGAGCGATCCCATTGACCACAGGGTGAACATTTTCAGTTGTTCCGCCGAACTTAGATACTGCAATATCTGGATGATGGCTCCCGCTACGTAGCCTATCATGACTCCCATGATCAGTACGCCCAGTATATTCTTTACTTTCCGGCTGATGATGGCTACGCCCAGCAAGATGGCGGCGGTCCCTATCCAGCCCGAACCTACGATGCCGGCGGATTGCAAAAGTGGGAAATCTGCCCAGCCTAGCAACGGGGCACCTAATATAAACAACGCCACTCCGAGTCCCGCACCGGAACTGACTCCCAGCAGATAAGGGTCTGCCAGCGGGTTCTGGAAAACGGTCTGCATTTGCAGGCCGCTGACCGACAAGGCGATACCTATCAACCCTGCTACTACTACCCGGATAAAGCGGATGGAGAGAAGGATGTTGCGTGTCATCTCGTCGCATTCGCCTCCCGTCAGTACGGCCCATACTTTGGGGATGGGGATATAAGTGTCCCCTGTCGCCATATCTATTAATAATAAGACTACGGCGATTATTCCCAAAGTGATGAATAAAAGAGTGGTGTGTCTACGAGGTTGCTTCATTCTAGATGTCTGTAATAGTAGGTTGAGTCGGATACAAGTTCGGGATGAAAGATATGAATCAGATCACGCAATACGACGTCCGGACGTACGACTGCCGATTCCCAGTAGTCATTGCCTCCTGTGGCGGTTATCCGCAGGTTGTTGTTATAAACTGTTTTATCACGGACAGATTTGGCATCGGCAAACTTGGGATTCATGTTTTTCAGTTCGTCCAGTGTGGATGCCGTGCCTACATTGATCCAATAGTCTGCTTTTTGTATCAGTCCGTAGGCAGTTTCCAGGCCGATGGGGGCGGAGCTGTTGGAGGTGTTCTCCTTATATATATAGTCGGCTCCTGCGTCAGTGACCAGTTGTGCCATATAGCTCTGGGTGGAAGGCATCACCCAGCTGTCGTTCCACGGGGTGTTGAACATCACGGTAGGGTGATGCTCTACGGATGCGGTAAGGTCTTTCAGTGCCTGATAGCGTTTGGGGATTTCACTGAATACTTCGATGCCTTTGTCACGGCTGTCTGTCAGTTCGGAGAGGGCAACCAGCCATTCGGCTTTGCCAAGCGGTGACTCTTCCAGATATTCTCCTACATACATATAAGGGATAGCGAGTTCTTTCAGCTTGTCTGTCACGGCTGTCTGGGCATCACCGATGCCATATAGCAGTACGACGTCCGGCTTTAATCCCAGTAACAGCTCGTAGTTTATTTCAGGACCCATGTCCTTGATAGAATCTTTGTGAGCGAGGATGTAGGGATTGGCTATGTAATTGATGCCGGATACGGCGACGATGCGGTTCATCTGTCCCAGTGCGTCGAGCATGGCGATGTAGGAAGAAGACATACATACGATGCGTTGGGCTCCGGCAGGGATGGTCGGTCCGGTGAATCCTGCGGGGGGGAGCTCACCATTGCGGGAGATGAAGTAGGACATTGTTACATCTTTGGCTCCCTGCCACGGGTTGGATACTTGTATCAAGGTGCTTTGGGCATTCTTTGCGCCCAGTATCTTGAATCCGGTAGCATATTCGGGCATGTATACGTCTTGCTTGAATGCTTCCAAAGAAGTTTTTTTATTGTATACGCAGCTTGCCAAAGAAAGGAGGCATAATAGCGTGATAGTTGAAATAATGGATTTAAATTTCATACGGATGTTTTTATCTGAGGACAAAAGTAGTAAAAAAGAAGAAAATTCACCTCCCTTACGAGAAAGTTTCGCTGGGAGGTGAATGTATTGAATCTAACTTTTCAGTATTGATGCGGAAAGTTATTTGACGAATACTACGGCGTTCACGTTGGCTGTGCCGGTATTGTTTGCTTTACAACTTCACAACTTAATTTAGAGTTTAGGTACCCATACTTTATGACTGCTATCTCTTTTACGATTAGTTATCGAGTAGTAAGGAATAGCAATAGCAGTCGTTTTTCCGTTACTTTTGATTATATTCACTCCATTCAGTAAGTCCTTTTGATAAATGATTTCCAATGGAGCATTTGTGTCTAATCGGAAATCTTTGAAATCCGGATTATCTACGTCTTCAAAACAGTAGATGATAGGACCGGAAGCTATACAAACTGTGTTGCTCAAATCTTTTGTGTTAGTATGTGCGGTGATGATGCGGGGTTGTATAGGTAGTTCAAGCTCGATTAGGTCTCCTTTCTGCCACTTTCTATTGATTTCGGCATAACCGTCAACGATTTTAATTGGAACAGATTTCCCATTGACGAACAGTTGGGGCGCTCCTTTTAAGTTTGATTGATAAAGCTCGTATGGATTCTCAATGCCTTGTGCCCATCCCGGGATACGTACTTTAATCGGAAATTTGTCTGTTTTCTGTGGATTTACGGAAATATTGACTTTGCCTTTCCAAGGGTAGGATGTTTCTTGTTTTAATTGTACGCTGTTTTTGGAAGAAAGCTTGATTTCTGTTTCACTGCCTATGAACAGGTTAATATAAACTCCTTTTTTGTCTGATGCATAGATGAATCCCGGAAGAGCAGATGTGATTTTCAAGAACATTGGAGGACAGCAAGGGCAACCATGCCATTCCCAACGATTATGTTTCTCTGCGTTTAAGGGATTCTGATAGGTATAATTGTCTCCTTTGAGTGAAACTGCGGTAAGCAAACTGTTGTATAGAACGCGTTCCAGTTCGTCCATATACATTCCTTTACCGGTTAGCTCGTTCATTCTTTGGCTAAAGAATCCGGCGCCAATGGCAGCACAAGTTTCCAGATAGGCACCCGGAGGAAGGAAAAAGTCTGGACCGAATTTTTCGTCTTCGTGGATAGCGCCGACTCCTCCTGTGATGAACATACGTCTACCGGTCATATTGTCCCAAAGGCGCTTGGCTGTTTCTATATATTTAGGTGAATGATTTTCCAAAGCGGCAGTAGTGATACCAGTTGCTAATAGTGTGGCGCGTACGGCATGTCCTTCAATGGTTTGTTGCTCAAATACCGGAATTGAGTCTTGAGCATAATCTCCCCATGTCGGACGACTATGCTCGCCATGCTCAGGAGCATTATATTGGGCATCTCTGATCCATTTTTCGGATTTGCCATTGCCCCAAGTCAACCATAAAGGATAGCCACAATGATGCCCTCTGTTTTCAATCCAGAAAGTAGCTAGCTTCCAGTAAGCGTCTTCATTTACGGACACTGATAATTGTTTTTTAAGTTCCGGTTGTTCTTTGAATAGCCAGTATAGTTTGATAATGGCTTCTTCCGGGCCGGAGTGAGAGGGAACAATATTTTTCTTGGGTGCTGGTCCCATATAGTCTGCCATGTAATTTGTATAGCGGGTGGCGACTTCCAACAGTTTGGTTTTTCCGGTTGCTTTGTAGTAATGCACAGCGGCTTCAATCATCATGCCGGCATTATACACATCGTGTTGCCACCGGAGGAAACCACCATTGTCTCCCCAACGGTGTTCCGGTTCTTTCAGAAGTGTATAAGTCTCTAAGTATCCGGTTGGTTCTGTCATTTGTGCTGCTTCGATACGGTCGATATATCTGTCAATACGTGTTTCCAGTTCTTTATCCGGATACATGACCAGATAATCTGCAATTCCCCGAATCGATTCATAGATAAGTCCGTCGAACCACGGCTCTCCGAAGTGTCCCTGTGTGCCACGTTCACCTTTGGCCACTTTATCAAAATTACAGAAAGCATTGTGCTGTTCCGGGGCGTTGGTGTGTTTACCCTCGAATTTGTTTAGTACATCATTGATGGTTACTTCATTCCATGTTTTAAATTTGGGGCTCCAGAATGCGTCGTTCACTTTTACGTTTTCAATGTTCGCAAATTGTACTTTCCCAGTCTGTCCTTGTACCGCGCTATGTGGAGTTCCGGATAGTGTTGCTATAACTGCCAAGGATTTAAGTAGATTTGTACTTTTCATGTTTCTAACTTTATGTTTAACTTTCTAATTTATATGAAGATGAATCTGCCGCAAAGATAGAATATTCTTTTTGACTAGTACGAACTGGTCTGTATGTTGTAAAACACATACCACTCCGTACCAGTATGGCTGTGATATTTGTATCTTTGCGCAAAAATAACGAACGATGAAAAGCAATAAATCAAAATATAAGTTGGTAGTTGATTATGTGATCGACGGGATTAATGAAGGACGATTAAAGAAAGGTGCCTGGATACCTTCTCTTAATGAATTTAGAGAAATGTACGGCTTGTCTCGTGATACTGTTTTTTCCGGAATACGAGAATTGAAATCGAGAGGGATCATTAAATCGAATCCTGGAGTCGGGTATTATATCGTAAGTACGCGTGTTCCGTTCAAACACAATATATTTCTGCTTTTCAATGAGTTCAATGAATTTAAAGAAGATATTTATAATTCTTTTATGGAGACAGTAGGCAATTCAGCTACTGTTGATCTTTATTTTCATAACTATAATCGGAAGGTGTTTGAGACTTTGGTGAATAATGCAAACCATAAATATACTACCTATATTATAATGTCCGGCAAATTTGCCGATATTGGTCCTTTACTGGAGAGTTTATCCGGAAACGTATTTCTACTCGATCATTATCACTCGGAATTGAAAGGGAAATATTCGTCTGTATTCCAGAACTTTGAAAAAGATACTTATGAAGCATTAGTGTATGGTCTGTCCAACTTGCGAAAGTACAAGCATATTGTAATGGTTCAGAAAGATTCGAAAGAACCTTTTGAACGTTATGACGGATTACGGGCTTTTTGTAAAGAGCATGGCTTTACGCATGAGTGCATTGGCGAAATTCAGGGAAGGGAGATTGTAAAGCAGGAGGTGTTTATGGTTGTTAATGATAGAGACTTGGTCAATTTGTTGAAGCAGGCTGACCGTCAGCAGTTAGTTCCGGGAAAAGATTTCGGTATTATATCTTATAATGATACCCCTTTGAAAGAAGTGCTGGCAGGAGGGATTACTACTCTTTCTACTGATTTCAAATTGATGGGACGCACGATGGCTTCTCTTATTAATAAAAAAACGATTGAGACAATTGAGAATCCTTGGAATTTAAATATTCGTAATTCACTATAAAGACTATCTATCCTATATTTATCATATATACATGTTCATAGTGACGTCATTTTAAAAGATTCTGTTCATCAGATTTGTTCCTGTTAAAAAAAAGACAGGGGAGAAGTGAGGCGTGAAGTATAATTATAGTATCTTTGCACCTGCAAGGTTCGTATTTGGAGTTGTCTAACCTTCCAAAACGATGAAAAGGGAATCCGGTGTAAATCCGGGACAGTACCTGCTGCTGTAAGTCCTCTCTTTCGGGAGATGAGTTTATCACATTCTTTGCCACTGGTGACATCACTGGGAAGGCGTGATAAATGGGGACGAGTCAGAAGACCTGCCTTGACGCTGCAGATTTATACCCGCGGGTTTTCGGGTAGAAATCAACTGGTATAGTTCATTCCTATATTCAATTGATTCCTCATTCAACCGGTCGGTACAAATGCTATGTTTGATATTTGTCGCAAATCCTGATTTGCCGGCAGATGTCTGAAGAGTGATGCGACAAGTTAGTTAATAACCTTTTCTCGCTTTTAATTATGAAACGAATTTTACTTTCTGTTTTATTTATTGTCTTCTGTCTGACGGCTTTTGTCGGTTGTATGAAATGGGATTATGGCAAGATGGAGCCTTTCAGGGCTACAGGAGATGGACTTTTCATTATGAATGAGGGGAATTTTCAATACGGTAATGCTACCTTATCTTATTATGATCCGGAAACGAAAAAGGTGGAGAATGAGATCTTTTACCGGGCTAATGCGATGAAGTTGGGTGATGTAGCGCAATCAATGATTGTCCGGGATACTATTGGATGGGTGGTAGTGAATAATTCTCATGTAATCTTCGCTATTAGCACCAATACATTCAAAGAGGTGGGACGCATTACGGGACTTACTTCTCCACGCTATATTCATTTTATTTCGGATGAGAAAGCTTATATTACACAAATATGGGATTATCGTATTTTTATTGTCAATCCCAAAACTTATCAGATAACCGGATATATCGAATGTCCGGATATGACGATGGAAACAGGCTCGACAGAGCAAATGGTGCAGTATGGCAAGTATGTGTATGTGAATTGCTGGTCTTATCAGAATCGTATATTAAAGATAGATACTACAACGGACAAGGTGGTAGATCAGCTTACTGTAGGTATACAACCTACTTCTCTAGTGATGGATAAGAACTTCAAGATGTGGACGATTACTGATGGAGGGTATAAAGGAAGTCCATACGGATATGAGGAGCCGTCGCTTTATCGCATTGATGCCGAGACATTTAAAATAGAGAAACAATTTAAGTTTCAGTTGGGAGATGCTCCTTCGGAAGTACAGCTTAATGGTGCGGGTGATGAGCTTTACTGGATTAACAAAGATATCTGGCGTATGTCTGTCGATGAAGAACGTGTTCCCGTACGTCCTTTCCTCAATTATCGTGATACGAAGTATTATGGGTTGACAGTTAGTCCGAAAAACGGAGATGTCTATGTGGCTGACGCCATTGACTATCAGCAACAGGGGATGATTTATCGCTATACGGAGGATGGGGAACTTGTGGATGAGTTTTATGTTGGAATTATTCCCGGAGCATTTTGTTGGAAGTAATCGGTAGAGAAGAATATGAGGAGAAATATATTATTAGTGCAGTTTGTAGGAGTTCTTTTATTACTTCCATCTATAATGAGTGGACAACAACACAGCAGCGACAATAAGAATTGGGCGGAAAAGGGAATTGTCATTCGTGAAGTGGAAATTTTAGGAAAGCGCCCGATGAAAGATATAGGCGTACAGCAGACCAGATTTGATTCACTTGTGCTTAAGGAGAATATAGCCTTGTCAATGGCGGATATACTCACTTTCAATTCTTCTATTTTTGTAAAAAGCTACGGACGTGCCACGCTTTCTACTGTATCATTTCGGGGAACGTCTGCTTCGCATACACAGGTAACATGGAACGGTATGCGTATCAACAATCCAATGTTGGGGATGACTGACTTTTCGATGATTCCATCTTATTTTATAGATGACGCTTCTTTGCTGCATGGCACTTCATCGGTGAATATGGCTGGGGGTGGTTTGGGAGGATTGGTGAAATTATCTACAGTGCCTGCTCATCAAGAAGGCTTCGGAATGCAATATGTTCAAGGTATCGGTTCATTTAGTACCTTCGATGAGTTTCTGCAATTGAAGTATGGAGATAAACATTGGCAGATCTCGACGCGGGCGGTCTATCAGTCGTCGCCCAATGATTATAAATATCGTAATCATGATAAGAAAGAGAATATTTATGATGATAAATATAATATAATCGAACAGTATTATCCCATAGAACGTAATCGTAGTGGTGCATACAAAGATCTGCACATTTTACAGGAGGTATATTACAATACGGGTAAAGGTGATCGCTTCGGACTGAATGCGTGGTATACTGATTCTAACCGTGAACTGGCATTACTGACGACCGATCAGGGTGATCTTATGGATTTCGAGAACCGACAACGGGAACATACACTGCGAAGTGTTTTATCATGGGATCATACGCGTGAAAACTGGAAAGTATCGGCAAGGGGAGGTTATGTGCATACATGGTTGGCGTACGACTATAAGCGGGATTTGGGAAATGGTATAATGGCTACAATGACCCGTTCACGTAGTAAAGTCAATACTTTCTACGGGCAGTTGGATGGAGAGTATTTTTTCTCAGATAAACTCCTTTTGACGGCGGGTGTGTCGGCTCATCAGCATTTGGTGAATAGTTTGGATAAAGATCTGAATAAAGATGATAATAAGAACGATAAGTATGGTCAGGGAAGGAAGAATGATTCTATTGTTTATTTTGATAAAGGACGTATTGAGTTGTCGGGTAATGTCTCATTGAAATGGCAGCCGGTCAATCGGTTGGGTATGTCATTGGTCCTGCGGGGAGAGATGTTCGGGACTAAATGGGCACCGGTTATTCCTGCCTTTTTTGTAGATTATGTTCTTTCTAAAAGAGGCAATATAATGGCAAAGGCTTCTATTACCCGTAATTATCGTTTTCCGACATTGAATGACCTTTATTTTTTGCCGGGTGGCAATCCGGCATTGAATAATGAAAGTGGATTTACTTACGAAACGGGGCTGTCCTTTTCTGTGGATAAGGATAATGTTTATACATTATCCGGTTCGGCTTCCTGGTTCGATCAACATATAAACGACTGGATTATTTGGCTACCTACGTCGAAGGGATTTTATTCCCCCGTTAATCTTAAAAAAGTACACGCCTATGGCGTGGAAGTACAGGCTGATTATGCAGTTGCAATTGATAAAGCATGGAAGCTTGGATTAAATGGAACATTTGCGTGGACTCCTTCTATTAATGAAGGTGAACCTACGAGCAAGGCTGACCAGTCAGTAGGGAAGCAGTTACCATACATACCCGAATATTCAGCTACGTTATCAGGCAGGCTGACATATCGCAGTTGGGGGCTTCTTTATAAATGGTGTTACTATAGCGAACGTTATACAATGACGAGTAATGCTGTATCCTATACGGGACATCTTCCACCCTATCTCATGAGCAACGTGACCCTTGAAAAAGGATTCTCACTCCGTTGGGCAGATTTATCCTTAAAAGGGACAGTCAATAATCTCTTTGACGAAGAGTATCTTTCGGTATTATCCCGTCCGATGCCGGGAATTAACTTCGAGTTCTTTATCGGTATAACTCCCAAGTGGGGCAAGAAGAAAAAATAGGTGGGTGATAGCCGGACTCCTGTGCCATGTAGATGTATTATTGGCAGAGTATATATGAAAAAAGGATGCTT
>OGMX01001143.1_pt1 | contig 12921 bp, 8 predicted proteins | sample 1573351 | NCBI WGS metagenome assembly OGMX01 (sample SAMEA2581926, study PRJEB24529) | metagenome | biome: Human gut stool | place: China | collected 2011 | reverse complement strand
CCCTGTCAACCCAAAAACGATACCTATGAAACACTGTGTGTTATTTCAAATCAAATATCAAGCGTTTACCATGAACAAGTTCATCGTGGGTAATGCGGTATTTATTGAACTTCTTACCATCCAATAACACCTTATTTATATAAAGAGTTTCCGATCCGGTACGATTACTCTCAATTACCAGCTCATTTTCCTTATACCATTTAGGATCCAAGCGGATCGTTACTTTATTAAATACCGGAGTAGTCAATGTATATTCCGGCAATCCCGGACAGTCGGGATAAAAACCTATCATATTGAAAATAGCCCATGCAGACATCGTACCTGTGTCATCATTTCCAGGGATACCGTCCGGTTTGGTCGTAAAGTACTTATCCAGCAGTCGCTGTGTCTCTTTCTGTGTACGCCATTCTTCACCTTTAAAGTAAGAGAACAGATGAGCGTAAGCAATATCCGGTTCGTTAGCCGGATCATATAGTCCTTCATCAAACACCATTTGCAGCTTATTGACAAAAGGTTTCTTTCCACCCATCAGTTTAGCCAATCCATATACATCATGTGGTACATAGAAAGTATAATTCCAAGAATTACCTTCGTGGAAACCGGGATTCGGTTCAAAGTTCTCTCCCTGCCTCGGATTGAACGGACTGTAGAAAGTTCCGTCTGGAAGAATAGGTCGGAATGTACCGAACTCCTTACTATAATAATGCTTATATCCCAAAGAGCGTTTATAGAACATTTCCGCATCTTTCTTCTTTCCTAAAGCATCCGCAAAACGGGAAAGGGCAAAGTCTGCGATATAATATTCCAGTGCATGAGATACGGAGTTATCATATTGTTCACGAAGCGGCACGTATCCTTTTGACATATAGTCATCATTGTCCGGACGCATCAGATTTTCCGCCCCGGGTAATGTAGCCGACTTGTACATAGCTTCATAAGCCAGATCTGCGTCAAAGTCACGCAATCCTTTCATCCATGTATCCACAATCACTGGGATACTTGGATCACCTTCCATCGTAAGAGTCTCTCTTCCATACAATTCCCATTTAGGAAACCAACCATGTTCACGATACATATCGAGCATGGTACGTACCATTTCCATCTGACGTTCGGGATAAACCAAAGTCAAAAGCTGATGTACGTTACGATATGTATCCCACAAAGAGAATACAGTATATCGGGTACCTTTCGTTGTCAGAATCTGATCGCTCTCCATAGCCGGATATTCACCATTTACATCCTGCAGAACGTTCGGATGAATCAACAAATGATAAAGTGCCGTATAAAAAACTGTTTTCTGTGCATCCGTTCCTCCTTCTACAGTGATACGTGACAAGTCATCGTTCCACTGTGCACGGGCATCGGAAAGCACCTGTTCAAAGTTTTTTCCCGACTGTTCTTTATCCAGATTCAAACGGGCATTCTCTATGCTTACAAAGGAAACTCCCATCTGTACTTCGACCTGTTCTCCTTCCTCTGTTTCAAAAGTGAAGTAAGCGCCCACATCGTCACCTGCTATTTCTTTTCCATAGCGGGTATACAATTTATATTTGCCTTGGTCTCGATCCCATTCTGCTTCCACACCTGTCATCGGACGTTGCTTTTTCCAATATCCGGTTGTGGTGGGAACTTTGTTCACTCTCATCACAAAATAGATGGGAAATACAGCTTGGGGATTATAACAGAAAGTACCCAATAGTTTCATTCCCTCTATTTCGCTGTCACTTACACGACGAAGCATGGCTCCACTCTCATTGGTCAGGCCTTCGCCCAAATTCAGAAGTATATGACTCTTTCCTCTAGGAAAAGTGAAACGGGCAATACCTGTACGCGGAGTAGCAGAGACTTCTGTCTTTATATTATACTTCGTCAGATAATTGGAATAATAGCCGGGAGAAGCCTGTTCATCCTTATATTTGCTCCCATATTCCTTATAGTCTACATTCAGTTCTCCGGTAGTAGGCATCAGCAATAAAGAACCCAGTTCAGGACAACCGACACCACTCAGATTTACATGAGAATATCCTGTAAAGAAACAATTGGTATATTCATAAGGCGTAGACCACCAACGTGCATCTTTATCGTAAGTATTATCAGCAGAACCCATCACATTAAAAGGTACTACGGACATCATTCCATTCGGACAAACAGCTCCGGGATTAGTGGTACCGAAATTTGTCGTTCCAATAAAAGGATCTACATAGTCTATCAACAGACTCTTTTCCTTATTCATAGGGGGGGCCTTACCCTCTCCCCCAAATACGGGGAGAAGGGTGAAAGCCAGTGTGCAAGTTAATAATATACGTCTCATATCCTTCTTAGATAATGCTCGTCCGTTTTGTAAAATCAATTATTTCCTGGATATAGCCGAAAGCCATTCCTACAACAGTATCTGCAGCTCCATAATAAACAGCTACACGCTCACCATCCTGCAATGCCGCACATGGGAATACCACATTGGGCACATCACCTTGAAGTTCATAAGGTGCAGCCGGACCTATCAGATATTCACGGGTACGATAAAGTACCTTTTCGGGATGATCCTTATCGAGTATCGCCGAACCCATTGCATAACGGAAACCGTTGCAAGTAGTGATAACACCATGATAGAAAAGCAACCAGCCTTCATCAGTAAGGAAAGGTACCGAACCTGCACCAATCTTGGTACACTGCCAGGCACTTTCAGGGAAAGGAGTCACTTTCATAACACAACGATGTTCACCCCAGTATTTCATATCCGGACTGTAGCTGATATAAATATCACCGAACGGTGTATGTCCATTGTCGCTGGGGCGACTTAACATAGCATATTTGCCATCTATCTTTTGCGGGAAAAGTACTCCATTACGATTGAAAGGCAGGAAGGCATTCTCGCATTGGAAGAAATCTATAAAATCAAATGTATAGGCAATACCGATAGTAGGTCCATGATAGCCGTTACACCAAGTAATCCAATATCGGTCTTCAATCCATGTAACACGCGGGTCATATTTATATTCGGATTCGATCATTTCCGTGTTACCGGCTTTAAATTGAATCGGTTCATGACTAATATCCCAATGAATACCATCTTTACTGAACCCTGTGAAGATATTCATCTGTACAGCTTTGTTGTCACAACGGAATACGCCGGCGAACCCATCTTTGAAAGGTACGACAGCACTATTGAAAATACTATTGGATGAAGGAATATGATAGCGTCCGATGACCGGATTTTGCGAGTAACGCCACATTACATCTGTACATCCGACAGGACGTTCTTCCCAGGGAATTTGAATCTTATTCATAATAATTATTTATTTAGTAATTAGTTATCTATTATCACTCAAAAATAGCAATTTATTTTTTCTTTTTTGAATCATCATACGTAAAAGGTATAAAATAGGTCATCAAAAAAGCAGGAATTGTTGCGATCAGTACATAGATAAAGAAACTACGGTATCCCAGTAAATCACTAAAATAGCCGCTGATCATTCCCGGAAGCATAACTCCCAGATTCATGATTCCCGAAGCAAATGCATAATGTGACATCTGATGTTTGCCAGGAGCAATCTGCTGCATCATGAACAAGGTCAGTCCGACAAATCCGAAACCATAGCCGAAATACTCCATTGTAATACATGTTCCGATCAGATAAAGACTGGTCGGCTGGACTACAGCAAGGAAAGTATAAGCAAGGAAAGGAAGGTTGAACACGCAACAAAGCATGAATAAAGTTTTCTTCAATCCATATCTGGCAACAAATATTCCACCCAGCAATGAACCGATAACAAAGGCGGCAGAACCAAAGACGCCATTCAATGTTCCGATTTCTGTCAATGACAGCCCCAGACCTCCGACCTCTCTGGAGGCACGCAGAAACAAAGGAGCAACCTTCATTATAAATCCTTCCGCCAATCGGTAGAGAATAATGAAGAAGATATAATATACTATATGTTTTTTAGTAAAAAAGTTTCCAATCACATTTACCAAATCCTGCATGATTTCTGAAGTAGTTTTTTTTCCGGTAGCAGGAACTTGTGTAGAAGGCAACATCTTTATATGATAAAGACCGAGCAATACCATTACTGCAGCAATTACGGCAAAAATAATCATCCATGCAGATGAATATGCACCCTTATTGGCATCTATCGAAGCTCCTTCTATTGCCCCGAAATGTTCGGCCAGCATACCTGCCAAAGCAACTAATCCACCATTGGCAACCAATTTTGCCACATTATAGAAAGCCCCCTGCACTCCAATATATTTAGCCTGATCCTCTTTATTCAGTTCTGCCATATATACACCATCGCAAGCGATATCATGTGTGGCTCCACTGAACGCAATCACCGCCATAGTGGAAATACTGATAGCAAAGAAATAATCAAAGAATAACGAAAAAGCTACTACTCCAAACAATATACCACTCAACAGTTCGGTTACCAGTACAAAAAACTTTTTGGTCCGATACATTTCAAGAAAAGGGCTCCATAAGAATTTGAGTGTCCAGGGCATCATGATAAGAGAAGTCCAAAACGTTATCTGAGTATCAGAAATACCCAAATCCTTAAACATGAATACGGAAACCAAATTGATGGCAATAAAGGGAAGTCCCATTGCAAAATAAGCGGTAGGTACCCAATAAATCGGGTTGATAGTTTTTCCTAGAGAAGCAGTTTTATTCTGTTGCATAGTTCAATAGTATATAGATGAAAGGGTCATTTTTCTGACCCATCTATATATAATACAACTAAGAAGGGCAAACTACTAACGCTTGCCCCTACTTTTTTTTATTTTATTGTTACTTCGTCGATAAAGAACCACGAAGGATGCCCTACACCATAATGCCATTCGGGACATTCTTTCGTACCGGTGACCTCAACTTTCACATAACGGGCATGCACTGGCATTTCCGATTCAGTCTTCACTCCGCGGAACTCCACTTTCCCCGAACGGTTTTCCGGCATATCATGTGTTCCCCAATGTGTATAATTCTCTCCATCTTCAGAATAGGAATAAACCACCTTCAGAGGGAAAAGAATCCAAGCTCCGATCTGATGCAGGAAATCCGTATCTATACTATGTATTTCTTTCTCTTTACCCAAATCTATAACAAAAGCACCGTCTGTTCCTTCCCAGCCAATCCAGCTTTCAACGAAAGTAGATCCTCCGAATAGTCCGTCCACTAATGCCGTTTTTCCGATTTCTGCATATTTACCGGTAGGAGGAATAAGATAAGTAACCTTCGCTCCTATCGCAACGCTTTTTCTGCACGGGGCATATATCTCTCCCGATACAACTGGCAATATTCCACAGGAGAATTGGAACGTTCATTCAATGTCGGTACATTAAATTCTTTCACCCGTTCTTCAAAAAGTGCCAATTTCGGACTGATCTCATTCATATCCGTACCAGTCTCAGTACGGGCAATTTCCAATTCCGAATACTGAATGGGCAAGCGGGCACGCTGCACACGCTTCAGGAATTTATTATCTTCAGCCACCGCTTTCTCTGCATCATCAAACAGTTGATTATAACGTCGCATCAGTTGTGGTTTCAGCATTCCGTATTTATGGGAAACAGGAGAATCATAAATCCACAATCTTTGTCCGCTGCCTATCAACGCTCCCTCCATCACCTTGATATACTGATAAAGGTATGGCGCAGCCTCTCCATAGTATCCATGCAGGAAATGCTGCATCAAAGAATCAACATTCGCTTCGGGGTTCCACATTAACTTAGATACCAGATAGGCACGTAACTCAGCGAAGTCTCCTCCCCTGCTTCCTGCAATCTGTGAGAAATGCATAGTGGCATGATTCTTTTTGAACAGACGAATATTATCCTGCAAGATATGAAAATTAGGGAACGGAGCCAGATAATTATCAAAATTAATACCATAATCCCACACGAAAATATTATTAGTGATGGCAGCCCAGCCTTCCATTGCTTTCACAAACTCTTTACCTGAGGCATTTTCCGTCAAAGTCACTTCACGGTCACAATCTATATCACAAAGCATGATATTCACATTCGGCAATGGCTTCACATGTTTCGGAGGATTCATCGTATACAGATAGGCAAGCGTGGAAAATTCCTTATCGGGAAAACGGGCAGCCAGCTTATTCAAAAAAGTAATGATACTTCCTGAGAGTGCTCCTTCATAATCATCTATCGCTTTGCAGGCATCACATGTACAATTGGTATAATTACCATCATTCTGACTCACAGACATAATATGCTTATCCGGATTTGCCTTAAAAATAGAATCAATCCGCTGAGCCACGATTTCAAAAACTTCCGGGTTACTCAGACACCATTGGCTTGCTTTCCCGGGATGGCGTTTGCCTTTAAAATAAGAATAATATTCCGGATGGTCTTTTCCATATACGGAAGCAGGAAGCAACTTATCAAAAGTATGCACCCAATAACCGGCAGCAAACACTTCGTTTGGCTCTTCCAGCCTGTTCCACCATTTATATATGGAGTCTGTACGAATAGCATAACATTGTGTCTGGCGGTAACGGAAAGCCGGATTATCTATTTTATCGATAAGCGGCAGTTCGATTGTCTTCGCAGGGTTAAAAGAGTATTCGTTTTCTCCCCAGTAATCCACTCCAAGATATTGTTCGAGTAAAGTTACAACTCCGTAGACTGTCCCATTCCCACTGCCTGAAATACGTAAGATTCCATCTTTCGTAGATAGGCTGAAACCGTCTTCTGTCACTCCAGCTGGGGTTTTGCTACTGATTATAATATCTCCTTTTTTTGCATTCTGCCCTTTTACAATGGGAAATGTACAACCTGAAATTCTCTGAAGGAACAATTGAAATAAATTTGCTGATATTTGATTAATCTGGTCATTTTCTGATAGAATAATCCTGGATTTAGTTTTTCCATTATCAACTAAAACGACTTGTGCTGTTGCAGGAATATAACAACATGCTCCCAACAAACAAAGCAGCTGAAAAATAATACGGCGAATGATTCTCATAGCATTTCCTTTAATTAGTTTTTAGATAATACAATCCAAAAATATAAGATACTCAAGAAAAAAATCAGTTCTAAGTTTTATTAACAAAGAAAACTTAGAACTGATCACAACATGATATAAACAGCAAATAGCCCAAGCTCATTCAGTAATAAACTTGGGCCATTTTTTATTCAGTTTCAGTATAAATACCTACAGTATTAATATAAGGAGAATAATAAAGAGCTCCATGGAAAGTTACTCTTATATATTGCGCTTGTTTAGCCACAAGAAGAAGAATGTAACTTGTCTTATTTGCAAATCCTGAAGCTACACCAAGATCCTCATATTTCTCTCCATCATTACTTATCGCTATACTTGCACTTTCCGAAGAATAAAACCATTCATAGAAATGTAAAGCAATAGTTTTTATATTCTCTTGTTTTCCCAAATCGATATCAAGTATGCTGCCATCCGGAACATAATCATACAAGTCGCTAGATTGTCCATTCAAAGTAAAACTCCAACCCGAATGGTCATTTATTACAGAACCTACCGGTTTGTCTACACAAGATAAAAATCCGACAAGTGCTGTTTTATAAACAATATATATAACTTTATTCTCGCCTATATCTGCTCCTACTCCATCAACATTCGTGATTGTCACTGGAATAACATAGTTAGTACCCAGCTGCACAGAAGCCATATCATCCGAAAAACTCAAGGCAACACTCTCTTCCGGAGTTGTTTTTCCTTGTTTAATCATTATTGTCGATTGCTTCAAACTTGCACTAGTCAGTAAAGAATAATCTGTGCCATGCAATGCATTATACGTTCCAACTAATGCCGGATTAATAGCAAGAGTAACTTTGGTGTCACCATCTGCGGCCCATGCCGATTTTAAGATACCGTCAAGCTTCCATTCACTGCTTAAATTTGTAAATCCTTGACTATACTGATACTCTAACAGATATTCTTTACTTGAAGTCAGTGTGACATGATTTGGTTTGTAAGTCGATTCAAATGTCAAGAATATCTTACTATTACTTTCACTCGCTGATACTCCTGTTCCATTAATAGAAGTTATAGCAATCGGGAGAATATAATTTTCCGATCCGTTCTTAAATTCTTCCATATTAGTATAATGCACTTTTAAAGTATCTACAGAGATATATTCCCCTTGTTTTATATACAAAGTTGCATTTTCCAGTTCTGCATTTTGTAAAGCTACATAGCTCGTTCCATATTCACTGTTGTATGCATCTACCAATGACCTGTCAATAGCTAATTGGATGGTCAAATCTTGTGGTGCAGGTTTAGTACACCTGACAGGAGACAAAATATGTTCGGTGGCGATTTCTTTCAAAAAAGTTCCGTCTCCTTTATACTCTAAAGTAGCATTTGTTTCACTTGGTTTATAAATATAGACATAATTGATATCATACGGATCTGTTGCTTCGTCATCGTCACATGCTGTGACTAATGGCAATGACATAGCAAAAAATGTACTGTATAATATATATTTAAATAATGCTTTCATATCATACTGTTTTAAATTATTGAGCAAATGAATATGTTTCCCATGTCACCTTTTGACGGTTTTCGTTACCTAGGTTAGAATTGCCAATTTCCACATCATGACCATTACCGGTTACATCGTGTAGTATTGTAGCTCCTTCACCTTCATTCATTGGCAGATACAACAACAAATTCTTGTCTGTATAGTCAACTTCGGTATACATAGATTTCTTTATCTGATTAACTGTGCGTGTAACTTTCCAAAAACGAACCTGACACATTTCACAGAAATCCGGAAAATATTCTTCTCCTGAAGAAATCATCTGAAATTGATCAATATTCATCGGTTGTCCTATTGAAGAAGATAATGAGGCAACTACAGTACCATTTTGGTACAATAAAGTAGTACCGGATGCTGCATCATAACTCACTGCAAAATGATACCATTTTTGTGCTTCTAAACCTTTTCCCTTAGTTGGATCACCTGTATCAAATTGAGACCCCATCGTTTTTACTTGTAGGAAATTATTTTTATAGCTACCATTCTCGGAATAGATTAAGTCACCAAACCGTATATATAGTTCTGTCCCTGAACCTCCTGAGTTTATTATAGCCTGATTATTCTTAGTATATCCACCGTTCCCTGATTTAGAGGTGACTTTACTCCACCATTCCAATGTATAATTTGGCAAAGCTAACCCCCAAGCTCCTTCCGGGGCTGCATGCATACCATTATACCATGTTAATTTAGGAACAGCTTGTTTCAAAGGCTTCACAAGAACCAATAAAAAACTGGAAGAGGATTCCGACTTCTCAATACCTCCTTCCACATTCTTAATACTGATGGGAATTGCATATTGAGCACCGCCTTCAGCTTCAAAACTTTTAATATCAACATTCACAGGATCTGCACTTACAGAACCTGCTTCAATTGTCACTGATTCAGGAAATGATATATATTCTTTAGGAGGCATTTTATAATTAGTTTCATTCTTCTTATTATAAGCATCTAATACAGATTCGTCAATAAATAAATTAGCTTTTATTGTTTGATTAATAATATTCACCAAACGTACAGTTAACGAAGTACGCGTCGTACCCTCTGTCAATGTCAATTCTTTAGTTTTGGATGTAGACGCTTCATTTATATAGACTAAATTATCTATAACATCATACTTAGCATTTTCACATGCAGTATGGACCAGTGCCAGTACCCCAAATGCCATTATTTTAAGTAAAGATATTCTCTTCATTGTTTAACCCTTTCTTTTAGTTATTAATAGGAGGATTCTGTGCAGCAATAGCTGCACGCACTGTGGGATAATCAGGATTTCCAGGATAATCATACTCAATATGATAAGCCCCCATACCTGCATGTTCTATTCCACAAGCCGGATGATAGCTCTGTTGCTCGGTAAAGTAATGCTTATCCACTGCTCTTTCAAAAGTTGCAGTCACAATAGATTTCCCCATAGCTTCTTTAAAGACATTAGGGTGACTTCTACGTACAGCTTCAAAGAAAGAATCCAATCCAGAATGTCCTAGTTCATAGGTCTGCCAAGCTATATAATCAAGACTTAGAACTGTTTCCTCTGAAAGCACTTCATAAAAGCTCAACCAACCTGCACCACCAGGGATATCAGCAACCAACATTTTCCCCGTCTTATCAAACTCCTCACGTAAAGTCTTCATAAACGCATTGGGTACTGATGGCATACTGGAGTTCATTAAAGTCCCCCAATCCTCAATATCATAATCAAATCCATCGATATTATATTTGTTACATGTATCTACAATAGCAAGTGCATATTTCTTAGCAGCCTCAATGCAAGATTGCTCATCTTTAGGATCAAAGCCCCAAAACGCTTCCTTCACTGCATCATCGTTACCCCCCGGTGTGAGATTATCACCAATATCTCCTGCGCGCCAACAAAGCACTGCTCTGGAACCCTTAGCCTGAAAGTCTTTTAAATCAGCCTGTTGCTCAACCGTCAGATTTCCCCAACAGAGCCAAAGGCTCACAAAATCCGTACTGTCCGGTAATCCACATAAAGCATATTGCATGGAAGAACCTCCCTTACCTGCCCAGTTACCAAACCAGCCAAACATAATCTTATGTGGAGAGTTAAAATAATCCTTCAAATTATTTTCATAACCTTGCGTAGGAGGTTCATAATAATCTTTCGCCTCTATGTCGGTCCAATCACTACATGCGATATTTAAGAATCCCTGCGAAAAAAAGAGAGAAATTCCTATTCCGTATATTATTTTTTTCAATTTGCTCGTTTTCATAATAAAAATTATTTTAACGTTCTGATTTAATTTTTCTTAGCCCACCAAAGATCTGTGGCAGAGTTATCTGCACCACCTAACATTGATACAGCTGCTTTCACATTTGCATTATTCGTATTATATTCTGACTGAGGGAAAGGCAAACGACGCATACCACGCTGCACTGTCACCCCATCTGTATTCAGATTATTCACGATAGGGAATAGTTTAGGATAACCTGTACGACGAATGTCAGCCCACGTTTCCCAACCATTCGGAAAATTGGCAATCCACTTCTGAATCAAAATACGCTCCAAATTCTCTGTAACACTTGCTGATTCATTATATTTCGGAGTTACAGTTGACACTGCTGCTATATCCTTACCTGAATCCGAAGGATCACTGTAAGCAGCAGGAACCTTTTCACTTTTCAAATAATCGCCAATAGTAGCTTTACGTTCTTCCATAGACACTGTCACTCCTGTGTCATAAAGTTCTTTGGGAGTTCCTCCCATATTCCATTTATACATCAATGCAGCTTCTGCACGTAAAAAATAAGCTTCAGATGCAGACATAATGAGCAATTCATCATCTATACCAATATTCAGGCGGGAGAATTTTGTATAATTTGCCTGAGTTGTAGCACTTTGGTAAATACCATTTCGCACTCCTATTTGTCCTCCACCGATAGAAGCATCTGCTTCTGATGCATATTTAGCCAAACGAGGATCATTATAACCGCTTAAATATGAAGTGATATTAGCACTGATACGAATTTCATTCCATGAAGAAGTAACACGATAATATGGATTCATACCGTCATTATATTTACTATATGCAGCATCTGATGCAGATGTCATCACACCAATTACATCAGAAACAGCTTCTTCTGCTTTCTCCTTGGCAAGTGCTGGAGAAACACTAGAAATGCGCATTGCCATACGAAGCTTTAAAGAATTGGCAAATTTCACCCATTTGTTAAAATCTCCATTAAATACAAGATCGTATTCTGATAAAGAACTCATATCTTCATTACCTAACACTGCTACTTTAAAAGCGGAAATCGCTTCATCCAAATCATCAAACATGTGTTTATAAAGATCCTCCATATTGTCATATTCTACAGTAAAAGCAGTTCCTGTAATTTGAGAATAAGGAATCGGTCCATAACAATCACTAATTTTAAGTGAAGCTGCCACACGAAGAATCTGTGCCCATTGATAAGCCAATCCTTTGCCATCAGAAAGATCACGTATCTGGAAATATCCGGTATAAATCTGTGGCATAGTAGTATCAAACATATTTCCATACCACCCAACTCTTGGATTGTAAGTATAATAATTACCTCCATTACCCCATTGGGCGATACAAGTAATTTCTCCACCATATTCAGATCCAATCATCTGATCCAACATCTGTGAATTGTTCTGTTGTCCTTGTACTAATGCAGGAATCATGCTTTTAATCAATGATCCGGTGATTGCATTATCACCCAGCATTTGGTCAGGTTTAGGTCCAAAGGGATTTGTATTATACTCTTCAAATTTATCGGTACAACCTGTTCCTAGTGCTACTAACAAAGTATACACAGACAGTTTTGCAAACTTCTTTATTATCTTATTCTTTTTCATAATCTAAACTAGAATGTTAGTTTGACATTAAATCCGAGACTTCTCAAACTAGGTTGTTGAAAATAGTCAACCCCCTGATAGAAATTACTAGTGACAGAAGATGTACTTTCCGGATCATAAGGTGCTTTACAATAAATCATCCATAAATTCTTTCCTGTAAGCCCCAGTGTCATATTTACATGATTTTTGAACCATGTTTTAGGAAGTTGGTAGCTCAAGCTCAGTTCAGAAAGGCGAATATTCGTTGCACTATATGTATAATAAGTACCAACAGCGGTAGTTACTTTACTATAATATTCCTCAGCATCCACTTTACTGTCTCCAACCCATACACCGCCTGCCTGACGAGCAACTGCAGAACTTTCAGATACACCATATTTATCAATCATGGCTTGTGTATCCGATACAACTAATCCTCCAAAACGCCCGGTGAATGCAAATCCAAGATTCCATCCCTTCCAAGCAACACTACCATTCCATCCCAAATAATATTTAGGAAGAATAGAGCCAACCTTGCGGTATTCCGTATTTTCAATAGCCAAACTTCCATTA
>OGMX01001130.1_pt1 | contig 13055 bp, 10 predicted proteins | sample 1573351 | NCBI WGS metagenome assembly OGMX01 (sample SAMEA2581926, study PRJEB24529) | metagenome | biome: Human gut stool | place: China | collected 2011 | reverse complement strand
ACACAAATCCAATCAGATGTCCGGCGGACAGATGCAACGTGTAGCCATCGCCCGTGCGTTGGTCAATAATCCGGCAGTCATCCTTGCGGACGAGGCAACCGGTAACCTGGATACACGCACTTCGTTCGAGATCCTGGTACTGTTTCAGAAACTGCATGCCGAAGGCCGCACAATCATATTTGTAACGCACAATCCGGAAATAGCCCAATACAGCAGCCGTAACATCGTGTTGCGCGACGGACAAGTCAAGGAAGACAGCACTAACCCGGACATTCTTTCCGCAGCCGAAGCACTGGCCGCTCTGCCGGTACAAGAAGAATAACAGACAGATTATTATGAACGGAACCAATTTATTTAAAATAGCTTTGCGCGCCTTGAATAACAACAAGTTGCGCGCGTTCCTTACGATGCTGGGGATCATCATCGGTGTGGCATCCGTCATCACCATGCTCGCCATCGGCCAGGGATCAAAGAAAAGTATCCAGGCACAAATCTCCGAGATGGGCTCCAATATGATTATGATTCATCCGGGAGCAGACATGCGCGGAGGTGTTCGCCAGGACCCCAGTGCCATGCAGACACTGAAACTGACCGACTACGAAACATTGCGGGATGAAACCAGCTTTCTGGCTGCGGTCAGTCCTAATGTTTCCAGTTCCGGGCAGTTGATTGCAGGCAACAACAACTATCCGTCGTCCGTGAATGGCGTGGGAACGGAGTATCTGGAAATTCGACAGCTCTCGATAGACAATGGAGAGATGTTCAGCGAAGCCGATATCCAGTCGAGCGCCAAGGTATGCGTGATAGGAAAAACCATTGTAGACAATCTTTTCCCCGATGGAGAAGATCCTGTAGGACGCATTGTCCGGTTCAGCAAAATACCGATCCGGGAAGTAGGCGTACTGAAATCCAAGGGATACAACTCTATGGGTATGGACCAGGACGACATCGTACTGGCACCCTACACCACCGTGATGAAGCGTCTGCTGGCACAGACCTATCTGCAAGGTATCTACGCTTCTGCCCTTTCGGAAGACATGACGGACAATGCTACGGAAGAGATTACCGAACTTCTCCGCCGCAATCACAAGCTGAAAGAGGCGGATGACGATGATTTCACCATCCGGAGCCAGCAGGAATTGAGCAGCATGCTCAACTCTACCACCGACCTGATGACCACACTGCTCGCCTGCATTGCCGGCATATCGCTCGTAGTAGGCGGCATCTGGATCATGAACATCATGTATGTCAGCGTGACGGAACGCACACGTGAGATCGGCCTCCGCATGAGTATCGGAGCAAAAGGCATCGACATCCTGGCACAGTTCCTGATCGAGTCCATCCTGATCAGTGTGACAGGCGGTTTGATAGGTGTAGTCTTTGGAGTGGGCGCAGCCCTTGTCGTGAACGGGGTCGCCCACTTTCCGATCTACATCCAGCCCTGGAGCGTCATCCTGTCGTTTGCCGTCTGTACTGTCACCGGTGTATTCTTCGGATGGTATCCGGCCAAGAAAGCCGCCGACCTCGATCCGATCGAGGCAATCCGATACGAATAAGCCATCATCAGTTTACTTGTTCGCCACAGAGAGCACAGAGGCAGAAAGAATTCCTTGATGTATACCGGATAGGATGACAGAAACTCTGTCTCTGTGCCCCTGTGGTAAACTAAAATTATTATCTTTGTTCCCATGAAACAATCTCTGACATCAGCCCGCCGTCCTCTGGAAATCCTGATACACATCATCAGTTGGGGGATTGTGTTCGGTTTCCCGTTCTTCTTCATCGATCGTACAGGAGACAGTATCAATTGGCATGCCTATCTGCGTCATTCTGCCGTACCCCTCTCTTTTGTCACTGTATTCTATTTAAACTATTTCCTCCTCGTTCCTCATCTCCTCTTCCGGGAACAGAAGAATAAATACATCATCTACAACATCTTATTGGTCTGCCTCATCGGACTGCTGCTGCATATCTGGCAAAGCCTGAATGCCCCGGCTCCCACTCTTAAAAAACCGCACATGCCTCCCGGATGGATTTTTTTCGTAAGAGACATTCTAAGCCTCATCTTCACCATCGGACTGAGTGCGGCCATCCGCATGAGTGCCCGTTGGGGACAAGCTGAAGCCGCCCGTCGTGAAGCGGAGAAAAGTCGCACCGAAGCAGAGTTGAAGAACTTGCGAAACCAACTTAACCCGCATTTCCTGCTCAACACGTTGAATAATATTTATGCACTCATCGCCTTTGACAGCGACAAGGCGCAGCAGGCCGTGCAGGAGCTCAGCAAGTTGCTACGCTATGTGCTCTATGACAATCAGCAGAACTATGTACCCCTTTGTAAAGAGGTAGACTTCATTCGCAACTACATCGAACTGATGCGTATCCGTCTTTCGGGAAATGTAGAGGTCATTACACAATTCGACATACAGCCGGACAGCCGGACGGAGATTGCTCCACTGATCTTCATCTCACTGATAGAGAATGCCTTTAAACACGGCATCTCCCCCACCGAACTGAGTTTCATCCACATCCTCATCTCTGAAAACAAAGAGGAGATCCGGTGTGAGATACGCAATAGTTATCATCCCAAAACCAACACGGATAAAAGCGGGTCGGGTATCGGGCTCGAACAGGTAAGGAAGCGCCTCGAACTCTCTTATCCCGGACGTTATCAATGGGATAAAGCCATCTCCCCGGATGGCAAAGAATATATATCGAAATTATTAATATTTAATCATCCATAGCCGTGAAATTACGTTGCGCCATAGTCGACGACGAACCTCTGGCACTCAGTCTGCTGGAGAGTTATGTCAACAAAACACCTTTTCTCGAACTGGCGGGAAAGTATTCCAGTGCCGTACAGGCCATGAAAGAACTTCCCGGGAACCAGATCGACCTGTTGTTCCTTGACATTCAGATGCCGGAACTCAACGGTCTGGAATTCTCTAAAATGGTAGCCCCTCGTACCCGTATTGTGTTCACTACTGCTTTCGGTCAATATGCCATCGACGGATACCGGGTCAACGCACTCGACTACCTACTCAAACCCATCTCGTATGTTGACTTCCTGCAGGCAGCCAACAAGGCGTTGCAATGGTTCGAACTGGTCCAGAAGCCCGAAGAAGTAGACAGTATTTTTGTCAAAAGTGACTATAAACTGGTGCAGGTAGAACTCAAAAAGATATTATATATAGAGGGTTTGAAGGATTACATCAAAATCTACACCGAAGATGCCCCCAAACCCATTTTGTCACTTATGAGCATGAAGTCCATGGAAGAGTTGCTTCCCCCCGCTCGCTTTATGCGTGTACATCGTTCTTTCATCGTCCAGAAAGACAAAATACGCATCATCGACCGCGGGCGTATCGTATTTGATAAGACCTATATCCCCGTCAGCGATAGCTACAAGCAGACTTTCCAAACATTCCTCGATGAGCGAAGTTGAAAGGATTTGTAGCTGATTTATCGGTAAAATGTGAGTATTTGTCGATTATTATTTATACATAAACAAAAAATATCTGTCTTTGTAACAAACAGAACGGAAGTTGTGAAACTTCCAAGAATAGAATAGTTTAGTTAAGTCTAGTTTAGTTTTTGTGTTGAAGGGCTTCTACCTCAGAGGAGGATTTAGAAGCCCTTTCTATTTATCCCTTATAATTCTAATAAGGGACATCTACACTTGTTTGAGCGTATTCATCATTCTCTCTATAAATGGTTTTTCATATGTTAAAGCTTCAAGGAACACATCTGGTAAAATTCCAGTGTTAATTGTACCCAATGTTGCCAATAATGTACTATATTTAGGTCTTAATAGTTCACACCCTTTATTATAGCAGCTATTTACGTATTCTTGCCAACGCCTAACCAACATATGCCCCTGTTGTCTCTCCAAATTTGGTATACTCCAGTTATCTCCACACCCCAAATGAGTAGCAGTAGCAGGCATACCTGAAGCTTCCATAAAAATACTACACGGAATGCACGAACCAATCTTAGAAGTTCCGGAACTCAAAGCAAACTCAACACACATCTCCTGCCCTTTATTCATAGTATTTCCAAATTGCATTATAGCCTGAGTCATCCCATGATTACTTTTGAATAAAAACTTTCCATCTAAAATACCTAAAGATTCTAAGAGTTCTTTAGTAACAGTATCTGGAGTTTTTTCGCCACTTAAATATCCTGCAGGGATGTAGTGCCTTAATGACTTAAATTGTTCACCTACTTTTCTTATGCACTCTAAAGATTGATTAGTAGTTTTAGCCGCATCTTTGTAAGCAGTACTAATTTTTTCTTGTTCGTAAGTGTCAATTTCTCTATAATGGGGAGGATAGATTTCTAATTTTGAAGCTCCTATAAAAGATATAGTTTTCTCTACTATCTTATATAGCCCTCCTATATATGCTCCACGAAGAGGAGTTCCAGCAACTTTTTGTAATTGATCTACAACAACCTTAAAGTCTTTTGCCCATTGACTGAACTCATCTATCGTCATTCCACCATGTTTAGCACCGATAAAAGGCAATTGAGATTGCGGAAGTGCTTCTTTTATATCTACATGACATCCCACTTTAGCCAATAGTGTTTGGATTTCCTTATGTTCTTGAACGGTTTTCGCATTTTTACAACTAATTTGTGCATTTTCTTTAGTGATCCTCTGTCTTTCTGACATAGGCATCTCCTCACTTTCTTGAGCTAACGTTTTTTGTTCATATATAAGCTGCGTCCTTTGCGGGTTTCTTTTAACAATTGATTGGTGAATAAAACCTACTGCAATGGTAGTACATAGAACATCCGCATTGTTTGAATTTAAGATAGCCATAATATTCCTGTTTTTTTAATTAAAGTTAATGTAAGCTTACGATACAAAAGTATGCAATAAGAAAGCTGGAAGCAATTATAAATTCCTGATAAGCACATCAATCTTCCTAAGACTGGGAGATTTCTCTTGAATGGAAAAAGGAGAAAGACAAAACGCTTAAAAAATCTAACCTCACGAATCAAATAGTCCGGTTGTTTGTTCATAAGCACCTATAAAATGAAAAAATGTTATGAAGAGAATTGAAATACATAAGATTGACGTATCCAGCAGTTTGCCGATCCCATACGCCGATGAAGGTATACGGGCCGGTTTCCCGTCACCGGCACAAGACTATATGGAGCAAGCCATAGATCTGAACAAAGAGCTAATCAAACATCCGGCCAGTACATTCTTTGGACGTGTAGTAGGCGATTCGATGCGGGATGAAGGCATAGAAGAAGGAGACATTCTGGTCATCGACAAATCACTGGAATTACAGGATGACGACCTTGCCGTGTGTTTTATTGATGGAGATTTTACTGTAAAGCGGGTACGAATTGAACCTAATGCCGTCTGGTTAATACCGGCGAATCCGAAATACTCCTTGATTAAAGTAACAAAGGAGAATGAATTTATCGTCTGGGGAATAGTGACCTATACCATCAAAAAGAACAGGAGAAAAAGATAATGTTTGGACTAATGGACTGCAATAACTTCTACGCAAGTTGCGAGAGAGTGTTCAATCCGGCTTTGAACGGTAAGCCGATCGTTGTTTTAAGTAATAACGACGGATGTGTTATTGCCAGAAGTAACGAAGCGAAAGCATTGGGGATTAAAATGGGAGTTCCGGCTTATCAGATCAAAGATGATATTCAGAAATATGGCATATCTGTCTTTTCATCGAACTATACGCTATACGGCGACATGTCCGGACGAGTGATGTCCATACTGGCAGAACAAGTGCCGGAAATGGAAGTATACAGTATAGACGAAGCATTTCTTAACCTGGAAGGGATTCGGGATATTCAGTCACTCGGAACAGACATCATAAACAAAGTAATCCGCGGAACCGGCATACCTGTTAGTTTGGGTATCGCCCCAACCAAAACACTCGCAAAGATCGCCAATAAATTTGCAAAGAAATATCCTGCTTACAATCGTTTATGTATCATCGATACAGAAGAAAAGCGCACCAAGGCTCTGCAGCTTACTGAAATTGGAGACATCTGGGGGATCGGTCACCGGCAAGTTGCCAAGTTAGAAAAGCAGGGAGTCAAAACAGCCTACGACTTTACCGAGTTGCCCGAATCTTGGGTGCGTAAGAACATGACTGTAGTCGGAGAAAGGACCTGGAAAGAACTTCAAGGCATTTCCTGTATTGATATGGAAACCACACCACCGGCCAAAAAGCAGATATGTACAAGTCGGTCATTCGGCAAGATGGTGGAGGACATCGATACAATGTCGGAAGCAATCGCCACTCACGCTTCTACATGCGCAAAGAAACTCCGACAACAGAAAGGCTATGCAATGTCACTAATGGTATTCATCCATACAAATAACTTCCGTAAAGATTCGCCACAATATTGGAGGAATACAGTTGTACATCTTCCGATACCGACCAATGACACATTAGAAATTGTACATTATGCACTGGCCGGGCTAAAAACGATTTTCATGCAAGGCTATCAATATAAGAAAACCGGAGTTATTATCACCGAAATAACCGATAGCACCCAATTGGGACTGTTTGATTCAGTAGATCGCGAGAAACGTGAACGTCTTCAACAAACAATAGATAAGATAAACGGTAAACACAGCCGACTCGTCAAATTAGCAATTCAAGGTACAGGGAGGAATTGGAAGCTTAAACAAAAACAGCTATCAGGGCATTATACCACTGACATCAATCAGATTATAAGTATTAATTGTACTTACCCAACTGCATGTCAACGAAAACAATATAGCTGAACTTTCGTAAGACGGAACAACCACTTTAGATAGAATCCGATACATAACCTACCTGGAAAATTGTACTGCCCCGCATATAATTTGAGAGAAATATTGTGAAAGAAAAAGGCTCCTTACCGTATCGTCTCATCCATCCAAAAAGAAGAGTCATTCATGATATGAAAGAGTTTCCCTCTTTTCTGAAAATAGTCCGGATGCGACAATATCTTCTCTCTTAACTCATCAGCGCTATCCAAGCTTTCTATCTGATTATCAAAAAGCATATTAGCAGACACATAAGTTTTGACACAGAGATAATCCAACTCTTTTATTACGACACCAAAGAAAATTCCGGTCTTAGTATACCCGACAAAACCCTCATGTCCTTTATTAGAGCCTTCTCTGAAATCAAAAGTAAAGAGACCGCTATTTAAAAAGAAATATTTTATTTGTTCATCAAAAGAAATCCCTTCTAAGCCGTTGGGTATTAGCTGACGCTCCCGATACCTTTTCCAAAAATGAGGTTTAAAGTCAATTATAGACAGATTACTATATATATTTTTAGGATAAATAATTCCCATACCCCAATTTTCATATTTAAGGTAAGGGACAATACCGGGACATTTTCTCTCATTACGATAACGAGCCAACATTATCACATTCCACATATTACCCGATGACGATTTCCATGAAAACTGATGTATAACCGGAAATAGGACAGCTTTAATAAACTTTCGGTAGTTACTAGCCTTATTATCCAACATTTTTTCATAAAAAGCCGGATAGTCATTCTTTATTTCTTTACACACCTCTTCGGTGGTCATGGTTGGGACAAGCATCGCATACAAATTTGGACAAAGATAAAAATTAAAATTCGTTCTTATACATTTTTTCACATTTTTCTTATCACTTTTTTTAATCATAGCCACCCGTATGTTTTACCTTAAAAAAACACCAACAATAAAAAAGCAATAATAGTAAAGAAGATGAATTATAATCAGAAACAGACCTTTAATCATTATTCATGGTTATTACTTATTTAGACAACGGATTAGCTAAAAAATATTGGGTAACTTTACTTTTATTATAAAACTGCAGAATCTTATTATCATTCAGTTTATCAGGGTCAATTCCACCATCACGATATTTCGTATTTTCCGGCTTATGAAAACCTAACAGATTCCGATCCGTATATGGCAGCCAATCATTCCCTCTCAAATAAGTATGTAGTTGCCACATGAACTCGGTCCATCCCACTCCACCGGAAGCATAAGTCATGTTACTAGAATGACCATATCCCATACAGTGCATAAATTCATGTGTAATTGATTCCCAACCGCTAAAAGAAGCATAATGACCATAATAATTCCAGTGAGTTACTCCCCACACGTTTCCTCCGCCCAAACCGCCAACAGAGGGTTTAGATCGTCCACAAACAAAGTTATGCGGTTGTTTGAAACGTTTTTCTTCTGATAAATACTTTTCCGGTGTGAACTTAACACGGTTATTATCATAAAGTTCTCCACCAAATATCTTACTAAAATTTCTCATGATAAAAGCATACTCGGGAGTAGTCATCATATAGGCATAATTTGTAATAATGACCACCCACTCACGTGCATAGATGGCACTCAACTCGCGCCATGAACCACTTTCATACCCCGGTTTCCAATCATAATTTGAAAAAGAAATATTCCACTCCGCATCTATTTTAGAAAGCATTTCAAAATGCTTATCATCGCTAAGTAAACGAAATTTCATTCTCTTTTCGTTCAGGCTCGAAAGGAACAGAGTATCCACACCGTTATCCTTTTTATATATGAAATTTCCATTGATCAACGATGGCTTAAATTCAAATTGTGAGAATCCCGGTATGGAGTCCAGATAAGCAATAGGAACATACTGGGAACCACCTTCTACATAGACTTCAAGTGTGAGATCATAAACCGTCTTGGCGGAATAGCTGGTAATTGAAAGCAATTGATCATTTGCTTTTCTAATTTGAAAAAGTTCATTCACTCTGAAAGAGCGCTTGCTCTTATCAGTTACAACTGAAGTAGGTTCTTCAAGAGACAATATTTTCCGGGCATATTCAGCCGGAATTTTATCGTACGTAACTGTATCGATCTTAAAACCGGGACCATCTGATGTCATCAGATTACGCGTAACGGAAGTTGGAGGACCTTGGTCAATATCCATTTCATCGCAAGAGAAGACAACACACAATAAACATAACGAGAAAAAACTAATAATACATTCAGAAAAATTTAAAATCATTTTCATACTCAATTGTTTTTAAAGATAAATATATAATTAAAGGTCTGTTTTTTTAAAATCCGAACATTCTTACACTTTTAATTCCTTTATACTATAAAAACATTTGAAGCAAGGGGCATACTAACCCAAAAGAGGTTAAATAAAAAGGTAAAAAAAATAAATAATTTTATCAGTAGTTTTAAAATAAGATACAATCATAAAGTGGTTGTAAATCAGCATCATCTTACTACTGATAAAAATGAAATCTAATATATAATTAGATGGTAACCTTGTAATCTAACGAATATTATAAAAAGAAAGGCGGCCTGATAAGCCGCCATATCCGTTTTACAACGGTACTAGAAACATCGATACTGCTGCTATATCCTATTTAGCTTCTCAGGATTTACTTCTGAAAACACTGAACAGGCCCCCGGTAATCCATACGGAAAAGACAAATGGTGCCGTTAAAGTCACTATGCCCATATGCATACCCGTTAACTGCAGAACGATAGACAGTATGATAGAAAATATCGCTTTGACTACTCCTATGCCTGTCTTATCTCCCAAGGCTATGGCACAAAGCACTCCGTTATATCCTAATAATCCCAAATTCCATGCAGCAAGATCAGTATGTGGATATAAAATCATAAATAAAGGAAGTATTGCACCGGTCAGTGTATACAGAGCATTCATACGAGAATTAATCAGGATCCCTAAAAGAAAAAATAATCCCGAAAGTATATTTCCCTGAAACATCACCTGACCGATATTTAAGCAGAATGAACGGAAAATATCCATTGTTAGTTCAGGCTTTTCCAACGATGAAGATAACAGTAAAGAAGGGTATAGATAATGACACCCAACAAGCAGAAGCCATACAACAAAAATAAAGGGTGCTGTCAATCCCGATACTCTGTTCTGATAACGAAAACAACGCGCAACCCATGTGGAGAAAACAGAGCCTGAGATAAGCAATAATATAGATGTAACATTGATTTCCATAAAGACTCCAATTGCAATACCGACCAATGTCCCATTAAAACCATACAATCCGTTACGAATATCCTCCTTATCATATCCGGATAATGAAGCTGTCAAAGTGCTAACGACTGTACCGAGTACAGATAAAACTGCGAGCTGCCATGAATTAAAAGCAATTCCTAATAACATCAACCCACCGGAGAGAGCATTATTCTGAAACATCACTTGCCCAATTCCACGACCTAATATTAAAATGTTTTTATACATATGTAATTGTTTCTATGCTGCAAATGTATATAATGTCAGCCGAAAAACAAAACAGGGATATTTATCACGGAAATAACATTTTAAGAATCAACATCTTACAAATAGAGGCAGCCTTATCGGGGCCGCCTCTGTTCATAAATACAAAGTACATTCGAATCTTTTATTCCGTCTTTAATCCTTTCTTGTCCAGATAGGCTTTAAACCGATGCAGATATTCGTCTGATGGTCCGTCAAAGAATGAAACACCGGATGCACCGTTATCAAATGCTTCATCCAATGCTTTCTCAAAATCGTTCTTTATATCGGGAAACATCAGTCCGGCATACACTTTCGCACGTCCGTCAACGGTCTTAACACTCTCTTGAACCGAACGCCCGATCCATTCCGGTCCTTCGTAATAAAAACCATTATAGATCATCGGGAAATAAGCATCCAGCGACCAGTTACCCCAATCCTGACGCACCATTTTCTTGGCCATAGAAGGCCCGGGGAATACAGCAGCAGAAATTGCTTTCCCATCGGCTTTCACCGCTTTTGTAATTTGGTCGACAACACGACTGATCGCATCCAAGCGGAAATTGATCCATGACTGATCTTCCATCGGGTACTTTAACTCCAACGGATCACGCCCTGTTTGTTCTTTAAATTTAGTACGGCAAACATCACAATAGCAATAATCGTATTCAGGATGTTCACTTGTTTGTTCTATTCCATAATTTTTCCACAAGCTGACAGGCAGAACTACATCCGGGAAACGAACATAGTCCAAATGTACTCCATCTACATAGGGTAAATGAGCTATCTTCACATAATCATCTGCCAAATATTGGGCCACTCCTTCATGGTTGGGACAAAGAAAACGGTAATAATCCACATAAGCAGGCTTATCATGCGTAGACTCCCCCTTACGATTCACCGCAAACCAATCGGGATGTACGTTGAGCAATTCGGCACGATTCATTGTCCACTTCCAGAAATGAGCTTCAAGACCGGCTTCCTTACACATGCGGTATAGGTTTTCATCATATCCTTCAAACATCACCCCGCTGATGCCGCACTCTTTAAGCAGGGCAAACCATTGGCGGTAATCCGTTTCACTTTTACTCTTATTTATACGTGTCCACACCCAGTTCTTCACTTGACGCGGAGCAACCTTTTCTGTCCAAAATCGTCCCTCATTATTAATGATGTAACGTCTGCCTTCACCCGGAACAGTAATGGCTATTTGATATGTATTCCGAGTGGCTTCAACCGAGATTTGCGCACCTTGCGGGAGACCCTTCAATTCGGCATCTGTCAGGAAGAAATCCTGTTCCGTACGCAGATAATTTTTCTCTTTCGCATACCTTTCCTGTTGTACATAGAACATAGCCCAAAGCAGTTTATACACAGAAGCATTATACGGTAATGCAAAAGTATGTTCGGGTGTTCCTACTTTCTCGTCAGCAAAAAACAAATATCCCCAACGATCCGGCATATGCATATCCACTTTTCCGGTAGGTGTCCAAACCCAATTTTCTTCAGGTCCTCCTGCCTTCAGCCATTGTACACGTGAAAAATTAATTCGCCAGCAATTACCAGCTTTCAATGGATTATTGAAATTCATAGTCAATGCTTTATGTGGAATAGCCATCTCCACACTCCAATATTTATCTTTGTCCTTCGACTTATTCAGCGTACCTTCGCGATGAATGGCCAACTTTAATCCCGGACAATCCCATTGTACCATAAAGTTTCCACCGGACCGATAAGGCCTGTCCAGCATTAGGTCGAATATGACCCCACGCGCATTGGTTTCTATTTCAAAATAGTTGTGCCCGTCCCAGTCAGGATCTATGAAAACCTCAAAATCATTATCATAATAAATAATAGTATCCCGCTGTGTAAGACGTGCCTTGATATCATCCTCCTGCAACATCGCCCCTATATAAAGATATTCATCGTCCCACAGCATCTTGGCCGTAGTTTCATATTTAGGTGTAGGAAACCCCTCCCCGCTGATATCTACAAACGGAGCTGTCGGTTTTGCCTTCTGCCACGAAACTTCATCCAGTTTGCCATCTATTTTCAGTTTACCATCCGTACGATAACACACATATGAACGAGGTTCAGTCAGGAAACGCTCGTATTTCTGAAAAATGCTCTGTGCACCGACAGGCAAACTAAAAAAGAAGAAAATAAGAAAAGAAAACTTCATAGCTAAAAAAACAGGTTGTATTTGCTTCATTATTGATTAATTTTAGTTACAGTTTCAAAGATATTAATTATTCTGAAACCTATAAAGAATTCAACCTATAATTATAATTGCAATGAAGCGAATCATAAAACATAGAACACAATGCTTTTATTTCATAGCCGAAAGATTTCTCAAAAGCCGGAAAATTATAAAGAAATGTCCCTCGAACACATCTCCCTGGCTTTTTGTACTGATGAAACTAAAACGCCCCGGCTCTTTCGAGTCGGGGCCTGACATAAATTAAGTTGTGTGCTTTCTTCAAAGATTGGGAAACTATCTATTCAGTATATTCCCTCTTTCATTCAAGAATACAGCCTGTTCATGAAAATCACTCGACAATATAATCACTTTGTAGAGTTTACCCTCCGAACGACTATAAGCAATAAAAGCTTCTTTAATCAGTGCTCCTTCGCAGGATAACTCATCAATCACCGCTTCTGGAAGATTATTAACCTCAATAGGTGTAAAGTCTTCCCGCGAATCTCTTTGTTCCACTTTCGGGGACTTTTTCTTTAGAGGTTCATCTGCTTTTGCTACTGAAAATCCCAATCCCATTACTATTAC
>OGMX01001115.1_pt1 | contig 13296 bp, 17 predicted proteins | sample 1573351 | NCBI WGS metagenome assembly OGMX01 (sample SAMEA2581926, study PRJEB24529) | metagenome | biome: Human gut stool | place: China | collected 2011 | reverse complement strand
CCTATATAAACTATAGGCATAGGTGCGAATCTCTCGCAAAGGAAGCACAAAAGTACATTGATTGGGATGATAAAGTAAGTTGTGAACATTTGCCCGCAGATGGTTTATGTATCTTGGCAACTATTCCCGATGATTGTAATACGAGTGGAATGCCTGAATGTGTTTGTCCTGCGGAGGTGTTTTTTTCTTCTGTAAAATCAAAGAAAATGATTGCACCACAAGAGTTTAAAGTAATTAGCATTTAACGTATAACCAAATAAATATGATTGAAATAAAGAAACGTAACGGAGTTTGGGAAGCCTATGTAGATGGTGGGCTATTCCATTATGACGATGATTTAGAATCATTGCTCCAGTATCTTGCAAGAAATGTAGAGAATATCAAAGATGAGTTTTACGAATAACAATAAAGAAATGAAGCAATTCGATAAAGGATGGTGGAACTGCTTTTTATCCTATACGGATGAATTAGCGCAAATACAACGTGACTTTGACGTGACAGCAAATGCGCAACTCAAAGCTGCTGGCGTTGAAAAGAAAGAGATTGAGGGTATTCTTAAAACAGAAATAATGTCTGATAAAACGAGAGAATTACTCACAGAGTACAAGGATAATTTAAAGTAAATCGTATGAAGGAAATGAACACAAGTTTTGAAAGATCGGCTGCTGCTACCGATGAAAGGTACACACCGAAAGAAATTGTATCTAAAAGATAATTATACTTCAAATGAATAAAAAAAATAACCACATGGACGGATACAGCTTAACAGAAAAGATGCGTAAAGCACGCAGACGTAATCGGCTAACCGCTACCGAGCAGGCACTGTTCTACGAATTAGTTGCCGTTTGTAATAGCGAGGGCTGGGAGGACGTTTTCAGTTGCTCTAACATCGAACTATGCTTCAGCCTGAATATCGACGAGAAGACCCTTATCCGGGCGCGTTTATCCCTGATTAATGCGGGACTGCTTTATTATAAATCAGGAAAAAGCAAACGTTCGGTCGGTTCATACTCTTTTTCCAGGAAATTTAAAGACGAGCCGCCTGGAAAGGGTCAGACTACCGGAGATATTCCAGTAGTTCCGCCAGCCCAAAAGTCAGGGGATGCGCCAGTCGACCAACCAGTGGATACACCAGCCGATGCGCCAGACTATAATAAAACAGAAACTAAAACTAAAACAGTTTTCCCTCCCTCTCCCGCGCATGAGGGGAAAATATCCGGAATCGATCTTTTTCTGGACAAGTCTTTAACGGAATGTTACCAGGAACTGCGAACAAACATCCCGTGGATGGAGCAGTTTTGCATGAACATCCGTCTGGATTACCCGGATTTCAGCCCGGAGCTGTTTTATGAATTTCTGGACAGGTTCTTCCGTAGGCTCCAAAACGGAGGAGAGACAACTAAGTCCCCCAGGGATGCCATGTCACACTTCGCAAACTGGTTGAATATTGAACTTGAAAAATTAAAAAAAGATGGAAGTAGAACTAGTAAAAACCACCCTGCATGCGGTTCTGAGCCCGTCTCAGTTGCAGAAATCCTGTGTCCGAAAGAAGGAGCTGACGCCTCTCCAGATCTCGTTAAAAACTGGATCGACGGCCTCTCAATTGGTGGATGAATGGGGCGGGACAATTGCCCAACTGAATATGGGCGCCCCACTTTACGATGTCGCCGCAAACGGAGAAATCCCTACATTGGCTGATGTGGGTGTGGTCTTTGGTAATTCGACATCCGTTCAGATTATCACAAGCCATCTGGAATCCGTTCTGAAGTACGCCGGCGTTGAATTGAGCCGCGAGCAGATGGCGGAAACCGCGCTGGCGATACTTTCAGGATACTGGTTCCTGAACCTGGCCGAGCTCTGCATTTTCTTTACCCGCCTTAAGAACGGAAGTTGCGGGCAGCTTGTCTGGGGAAAGAGCCTAAACAATCAGGCGGTCATGGTCGCCCTATCGGATTTCTGCAAGGAACGCCGTGAAGTGATCATTCGCAAAGAGACAGAGCGGATGGCCCGGGCTGTGGAAAAAGGCTTTTCCAGAACGGAGGATTTTGCCGCCGGTATTGTGTTGGGCGTACAGGGTATAGCCGGGAAACGTGAACGGGCCAAGGCCGACTTTAATGCTTTTTTGGAGTTTTTCCCCTGTCTGCCATCAGGATATGACCCGATAGCCTTATGGAAGGCCTGGGGCGGTGATCCGAATGCCATCAACTTACTCTTCGGAAACAATCCGCCCGGAGTGGAAGCGGCGGCGGAATCTGTCGGCAGATACCTATGTGATTACAATGTCTATCAGACCCGTGTAAAGGCCAAAGCCTCCTTGTAAACCATGAAAGTCGTCATCTATTGGCAGAAGAAATCCACCGCCCACCATCGCCGACGGATCCGTGACAGATTCAGGCTTCCCGAGGGTATGACCATTAACGGTGAAACTCCCGCCGATGTGAGGCCGGAGGATATGAAGGAACTACAGACCCTGGAAGAAATGGGTTATATCAAATTAAGAAACAAGTAAAAACAAAAACATCAACTTATGATAACCACGAAAATAACAGTAGAGCCGCACCTGGCTCAATATTGCTACGCCAAATATTCTTCCGATCCGGAAGGCAGCATGCCCGTCCGCTTTGCGGACCATCTGGATGTATACCATCTGGTTTATAACCTGCTGGAAAAACGCCCGGTTAACTGTCCCCGGGATAATGGCAATCTTGAGATCGTCTTGCCGGACCGCAGGCAGGGTGACGTCCCCGGTGGCAAATCCCCGGAGCGTTTCAACTACCTGGGCCAGCGCAGCCAGGGGATCATCAATAAGAAGCTAAAGCTGATGATGCGCGCCGAACTTCATGATTTTATTGACGAGAACAAGCACCGGTTCGGTATCGACCAGCTTCAGTCAGTCCACTGCTTTATGAAGAAGTACTGCATTGACAGCTTAAGCGAGGACGCGCTCCTGAAAGACTACCAACGTTGGCGTGACCGGGTAAGACGTTCCAGCCTTAAGCGGCCCTACAAGAAAAAGTAGCATATATTTCACCTACCAAGCGTAGTTAATTGTCCTTTTTAGGAGGTAAAATTGACGGAAAATTGACGGAATTTTGACGTATTTTTGACGGAAAAATGCGGAGTATTTGAAAATCAATAAGTTATACAATATGAAAACAATAAAAAGACCCTATACCCCCGTTTGTGATCTGGAGTTGGTTCCGGTGGAGTGTATCGGTGATTTTGCAGTCATCCTGCCGCGCGCTTTTATTGCCGTGCGGGATGGTTCTTATCGCATTCCTGTTATTCCGGGATCATTCACTCCCGGAGTCGAATCCGAGCAGGCGGATTCAGGAACTATATATTATAATGTAGGGCATACGTTCGAGGTTGCCTTGACAGGGCCGGACAGCCAGGAGCTGTTGTCTGCCTTGAGCCTTCAGGACCTGGTGGCCATTTATACGAATGAAGCGGGAGAGCGTATTGTTTCAGGCAGCCCGCAAACACCACTTAAACTTACTTTTTCCATTGTTTCGGGCAAATACCAGTGCAAGTTATCCGGTAAGCAGGTTTATATCGAGGCCTATCACAGTCCTTTCTAAAGGATTTGCAAAAGGTTTCTTTTGCATTAAAAAAGAAACCGTGGATAAGATTCAGCAATTTTTTTTCGATAAGTGGGCCATTGAGGAAAGGAGATACCACCAGCTCCTTTCCATTCTGTTGCCCGGTCTGAAAAACGGCAACCTAGCGTCGGTGGAACAATATCTGGGGGCCAAGCGTATAGAGGCCTATGCCGCCGTCCCCTATGTAGCCGACCGATGGGAACTGGATGACGCCTCCCTCCCTCAAGGAGCGGTAGTGGTGCTTACCTGTGAAGGCGTGCTGTATAGCTGGGAGACCTACCGGCTGGAGAGATATATTTCCGCCGCGATAGCCAACGACCGCATATCGGGTGTCGTTCTGTTTGTGAACGGGCCCGGAGGTATGATTACGCGTGTGGATGTCCTGGAAAAGCTTATACGGCAGTCCCCCAAACCCATAGTGGCCTATATCACGGGCGTATGCGCTTCGGCGCATTTCTGGTTCGTTTCCGCATGCGCACGCAGATTCGTCTCCTCGCCCATGGATGAAATCGGCTCCTGCGGGGTGGTCTACACTTTCCAGAGCTTCAAGGAGTATTACGCGCAAATGGGGATTGAGATCGAGGACATTTACCCCGACAGTGCGGACCTGAAGAACCGCGCCTATCGCGACAAGGAAGAAAAGCAGGATGACACCTTAATTAAAGAGAACCTGTCGTTTTACCACCATCTTTTTGCACAGGCCATCGCCCGAAATCTGGGAGTGAAGTATGACGCGCAGGATCCCCTGTTCAGAGGGCAGACTTTCTTTGCCGATACGGCACTGGCCAAGGGGTATGTGGATGCCTACGGAAGCCTGGAGGATGCCATCCTGTGGGTAGCCGCCCAGAAAACCGTAAAGCGGGCTAACAAGATGATTTAATACTCACTATAAAAGTAAATTTGTTTATGAAAAATTATTTCGCATCATTCATTCCGGCCGTAAAGGCCATTCTGGGTATCGAGGCCTGGAGTAAGGACGCCGACAAGAAAGACGCGTTGCTGGAAGAGCAAAAGCAGAAACTTAAGGCATTGAATTTCAATGACACCTTTATCAATGGCTTTTGTGAGGCCCTGAAGGATGGATTCCCGGAGGATTCTTCCCGCAAGGACGGGGATTCGGGCACGAAAGGCAGTGGTCCTGACCCCAATACCTCCAACGCAGTAATACAAGGATTACTGGCTGATATGACTGCCAAGCTGGTTACGGCCCAGGAGGAAATCGCCGTGCTTACCAAAGAGAAAGGGGAACTTTCACAGGAGGTATCCGCCAAACAAACAGAAATCACCGGTTTGCAGACCAAGATCCAGGCCCTTTCCGGCCTTGCGGAGCAGGACGGGGGGAAAGGTTCCCAACATGCACGTCTGGAACCGGACGCTAAAGACATTGTTATGAATTGGGATGACGAAAAACAACTGGGCGGCCTCTCGGGGGAGATGTTCGCAATGGACCGCCCTTATAACCAGCGCCTGCGCGCAGAGATGCTTTACCGCAAGGGGTTGACCGTTCAAGTGCCCACTGCCAGTTCGATCGATTACTCCCGCCTGAAAGAGGACCTGGGAGCCTTCTACCGCATCCCCTGGCAGGAGCGTTTACAGTCTTTCCTGACCCTGCTTCCTTCCATCGAGAGTATCTTCCCGCTGGAATCGGGATATCAGGACCTGGCCGTGCTGACAAACATCTGGTTGGGTGAGTTCTCCCAGGCTGACAATACCGCCAGTGATTTCGACAATGTAACGAAAGGCAATTACGAGTTCGACAATGAAACGCTGCGCATGTCGAGCGTCATGTTCGCGCATAAGTTCAAAGACCTCAAGGCACTTGAAAAATCATGGATCGGTTCTTATAACAAGGAAGGGTCGCAGGTCATCAAATGGTCGTTCATCGAGTACATTCTGGCCGAGACTGCCAAAAAGCTGCACAATGAACGCGAACAGCGACGTATTAACGGCGTCCGTAAAGAACCGGACCTGAACAAGCCCGGACGTGCGATGGAGGCTGCCGACGGGCTGTACGAATTCCTCAACAAGAAGGTGAACGGACACATTGACATCAATAACGGCAAACTGGTTTACCAGGTAAAACCCTTTGAACTGGGTACCCTTTCTCCTGAAAATATCGGTGAGAAGATCTACCTGGGCACCTCCATGATTCCTGCGGTCCTGCGCGACTCGGGTTCCCTGGCCCTGTATATGCCCTCACACATGATCGTGTGGTACCATAAATACAATGAGATGCACTATGGCCAGAACCAGGACTATAAGGCGGGTATCATGTTTGTGAAGGAGTATCCGTCCGTGAAGCTCATACCGGTTCCCAACGCTGACAACCACCACCGCATCTTCTGGACGATGGAGGGTAACATACACCTGTTCGAGCACCAGAGCGGCGAAATGACCCGGTTCAACATCGAGCAGCAGGACTGGACGCTGAAGGTATGGAGTAACTGGAAAGAGTCCGTGTGGGCTTATGCCGTCGGATTCAAATACGCTAAAAAGGAAGATATGGACTATACCCGTCAGATGATCTTCTGCAACGAGTACGACCGCCCGGCTTCCTATTTCGTGGAAGCTGACAAGGACGCCCAGCCGTCGGCCGGCTCCCATACCTCGATCGTGACGGCCGGCAATACGAACCTTTTGGCAATTACCGACATTGAGAATGCCGAGGTCGGAAGTGTCATTACCCTGAAATGCGGAAGCGTGAACAAGGGGGTAAAGATTGACAAAAGCGGTAAATTCGACCTGATCTCCGCAGCCTGGGAACCCAAGAAAGGCGATATGATCCGCCTGATGAAACGCCAGGACGGGAAATTCATCGAACTGGGCCGTGAGACGGGAGCTACGGGAGCCCTGCAATTCCCGGATGATAAAGCAACTCCATCGCTTAAGGGAGGTGACGTCTTCGTAACGGGAGCCAACACAGCTCCTACCGCAATAACGAATTTTACCGACGCTGTTCCCGGCAAGACCTATACCATTCATGGAAATGGGGATAAGAATGCCAGCAAGATTGCTACGGGAGGCAACTTTGTGCTTACCTCAGAGATGACCCTTGGTACGGGGAAATTCATCAGGCTGGTAAAGGCTGATGACGGAAAATTCTATGAAGTGGCCCGCGGCTGATAATTTATCACCAGGGGGGAGATCCCCCTGGTTTTTCATCACTTAAAAAATCGAGATATATGAATAATTACGTTAAGACTTCCGTTCCCAGACCGGTGGGCAATCCCGGAAACGGTATCAACCCCAAAGACGTGCTCACCCTGATCGACATCGACGATCTGGTCTATTTCCCTCCCCGTGACGGTGCCGGAGTGGTGCTGGATGGTGACATCGCGGTAAAGCCGTCGGCTTACTCCACGGACTTGTATTTAACTCCCGGTACTGTGGAGCTGAGTTCCAACGGTGAAGGGGAAACCGATGCCAAGGGCTTCACCCCTTCGGTTAAGGGAAAACATCCGGGTAACAAACAGGAGGTTCGTGAGTTCAAGACCAACTGGCTGGGACGCCACTGCATAGCTATCCTGCAATACTGCAACGGGCAGGATCCGGATATCCTGGGTTCCCCTTGCAACCCTTTGGAAATGTCGGTCAATTATACCGGAAATAAAGATGGCAACGCCTCGGAGTTCACCTTCACGCAGATAAGCAAAGGAGACGATATCGGTATCTATAAAGGCACCATCCCACACGAAGAGCCGGTGGCGACTGTTCCCGCATCGGCTACGGAAATTCCCTTTAAAGGTCGCGGGCAGTACCAGCTAAGCGCCGGGGCGGCCAAGATCGCTACCATTAAGGGGGCCAAACACGGCGACCTGTTCACCCTGCTCGGGGTGGTGTCCGGCGTAGCTCCTACAATCGAAAAGGCAGGACAGACAGTTTTCATGCTGAAAAACGGAAAGACGTTCACCGCTTCACCGGGCAGCCAGATTACTTTCAAGGCCTTCGATGCCGGCGGGGGAGCCATCCAGTGTGTGGAGCAGTCGAGATTCGAGGTTTAATGCCCTTAGGATTGTATGATGGTCTGATATCAAGACCATTCCACTTTCAGGCAATTGCCTTGTTTTCCCTTTACGGGGCAAGGCAATTGTCTTTTTTCAGTCCTTTGTACCGCAGCCGGTATCGGGTATCTTTACGGCGTATCATTTAAAATTCAATTCAATGAAAGAGCAAATCATTTCCTATTTAGAAGGACCGCGTGATTACTCCCAAGGGGTAGCCCTGTATGAGCAGTTCGGTCCCAACCGTATGCTGAAGGCCAAGTTCCGGCAGCTCGGGGAGTGTGAGATGACAAGGGGAACCCTTATCGAGGAGCTGCGCAAGCTTTCCGGCATGAGCGAGGCGGAATTTGCCGGCATGCACAGGAAGGCGCACCATATTCCGTCGAAGGCGGAACAGCCTGTCAGCCCTGCCCCTGTCAGGATGTATGCGGACGACCTGCTTATCGCCCTTGCCTCACGCCTGGGGGTAACGGTGGAAAAACTGGTAAGCGACGATTTTGTAAAAGAGCGGCTCTCCCAAAGTCCGGATACGGAGCAGGTGCGGGGTCTGAAGGAAGAACTCGAAAACGCACAAAGCAAGTACTCGGAGGCACCGGAAACCGTCCGTAAGGCCATCCGCTTCCGGGAGGAGTTTCCATTCCTGAGACAACCTGACTGTCCGGACGAACTCAAGGTGCTCGTAGCGGACATGTTCTCCGCTTATGACCTCTATCGGGAAAGCCACCGCATGCTGGTCGAGACACCGGATGACGTGGCCACCGGGGAGACTTACCTTTGGGCTAAAACGGCCGTGGAGAACTTCCTGGAGAACCGCCAAATGTGGGAAGAGTTGGAGTATTATAAGAATAACGGAGAAATCCTCGGAAAGGCGCAGGCCATGCGGCAGGCCAGGGAGAAACAGGAAATCTCCTCCCTGACGGACCTGGAACTGTCCAAGCAGCTGGGTAATGCCAAGTCTAACATATCCAAGGGAAAAAACGAACTCGAAAAGGCACCGGATGAAGAAAAGAGGGCCAAGGCCATGGAGAAGACCCTCAAATGGACGGAACGCAAAAATCTGCTGGAGGCTGAAATGGAATCCAGAAAAAAAAACTGATTTTTCATCGCCGGAGGCTGGAAATCAAAAGGGCCTCCTGGCTGAAAATGGGGACCCGTTACCTTCATCCCTGCGACCGCAGTGAAGCGGGCATGCAGGCACGAAAGCTGGATAACGAGATCCTCTCTTGTAATAACCGTTTAATGAATTTATATGAATAATATGGAGCGTTTGCCGGCGGACACCTTTTTCCTGGACCTTGAACTCCGCCAGGAGGTGGAGCGCATGGCCTCCCTGGGATATGCTCCGGACGATATCGCCTCTTATCTGGGGCTGGATGCGGAGAGCTTTGTCTTTGACGCCGGAAGGGAAGGGACCACCGTGTATTCCCTTATGCGCCGGGGAGCATTGAAGGCCGGGGCCGGAGTGGAGCTAAAACTGCAAGAACAGGCACTTTCAGGGGATTTGGATGCCATGGAACTGCTGGAGAAAGTGCGTGGCCGCAGGAGTTTTGAAATAATAGTGAAGCAAATCGATGAAGACGAATTTGGTTAAGCCCTCGAGGGTGGATTTTGAAAAAGCGGATATCGGACAGATAGGGCGTATCCTCGCCACCGGTGATCTGGACTCGCTTCCCGAGGAGCAGCGGGCGTATTACGACCTGATGGAGATGGTGCGCGGACTGCGTGCCCGTATGAGGTATAACGGGAAGGTGATTACAAAAGCCGGGATCATCCGGCTGCTCAAGTCTGAGGTATACGGGCTTTCCGACTGGATGGCACGGCAGGTATACGCCGACTCCGTCAATTTCTTCTACAGCCAGGAAAACATACGCCCGCAGGCTTTTGCCAACCTCTATGCCGAAAAACTGGAGAAGTGGGCCGATTCCATGTTCCTGACGGGCAAGGGGGAGGAAGCCTCCCGGATACTCGAGCGGGCGGCCAGGCTCCGGTTGCGCTTCGCATGTGACGAACAGGAGATACCCCAGGAACTTTTAGACAGGAAACCCGTGGTGATCTATACATGTGACCGGTCCGATATGGGCGTTCCGGATACGGACCGCAAGGAGCTGGAGGCGTTCATCGACTCCATTCCCGAGGTGCCTTCCGTGGTACGTGAGAGGGTAAAGGAGGATGCACGCATAAAGAAGTTCGACCTGAAAAAAAGGATGTTGGAAGATGCGGAAGAGTTCGGAGGGCAGGATGCACAATAACCCCACCGATGATGTGGAGGTTCGTTACTCCCATATCATCAAGGTCATCACCGACTGGATAGACACCACCAACCTGGTTGTCGTCGGCGGGCGCGGCCTGGCCAAGAGTACCGTCATACAAGCGCGGCGTTCGGCCGATTGCGTGTATGACATGCCCGGTGCGCCGTTGGCTTTCGTGGGGAATACATATACCAACTTAAGGGATAATATCATGCCGGCCGTCAAGACCGGCTGGGAACTGATGGGACTCTATGAAGGTGTGCACTATGTATCGTCCTGCCGGCCACCGGAATCCTGGCGCAGGCGTTGCAGCGTGATCGTCGACGATTACAAGAACACGGTCTCTTTCTTCAACGGATGCATTATCTTTCTGGGATCCCTGGACCACCCCTCCCTTCTGGCGGGCAAATCGGTCGTTCATTTGTTCTTCGACGAATCCAAATACGCCCCCGACAATAAAGTCAACCGGGCCATGCCCGTATTGCGCGGGGATGCCATACGCTACGGATGCAGCCACTATTTTCTGGGGGTGACCATTACCACCGACATGCCCGACGTGCTGGAGGGTGAGTATGACTGGTACTTCCGTTACGTCTGTCTGGTCGATCCTCAGCGCATCCTGCGTATCGCCCAGGCGGCTGCGGAGCTGAACAGCCTGCGCGTCCGCCTGGTAAAAGCGGGAAGGACACGGACGGACTGCGGGGCTCTTAAGAAGAAAATCGCCTGGTACGAGGCGGGGCTGCTGAAGATGCGCAAGGGGCAGACCTACTTCATCAACGCCTCGAGTTTTACCAACATCGACATCCTTACGCCTGAGTACGTCCGTCGCCTTCTCGACGGGGCGCTCGAACTCCACGACTTCCTTAAGTCTGTAGTGGGGATGCGTCCGGGGCTTCGCCGTGACACGCGCTTCTATATCGCTTTCGGGGAAAGGCACAAGTATACCGACGGGACACGGTACGGAGAACCTGCGGAAAGCTGCCTGGATCTGCGTTTCCTCAGGCGCGGCGAGCCCATCGACGGCGGCGTGGACTTCGGTAACCAGCTGTCCCTGATAGTAGGACAGCAGGACGGACCGCTGTACCGCCTTCACAAGAACTTTTACGAGCTTCCTCCCGGATGGTTCAGGCAGCTGGCCGACCAGTTCCTGGCATTCTTCCTTAACCATGAGGAGAAGGAACTGAACCTGTATTACGACCGGGCGGGCAATAACTTCGAGAAGCAGAAAGAGGATTACGCCCGCAAGCTCAAGCAGGCCATCGAGATAGACGGTGACGGTAACCGCACGGGATGGGTTGTCAACCTGATGAGCCGCAAAAAGTCCAATATCCGCCAGGATGAAGAGCACGATTTCATGCAGGAGCTGATGACAGGCGACAACGACGCCCTCCCCACTTTGCTTGTTGACGCGGTGAACTGTCGCGAGACCATCTCCAGTATCGAGAAGGCGCCTGCGGGTATCCGTTACAAGGGACAGCAGAAGATCATCTACAAGGTCAAGAAGTCCGAGAAGCTGGAGCCCAAGAAACTGCCCATGCTCTCCACGAACTTCTCCGACGCCTTCAAGTACCTGATGATGCGGGGGGCCTGGAGGCGTGCCATCAGGGGCAAGTCCGGCCGCAGCAGGTCCGGTCCCTACATGCCCGGACTCGATGACCTGACGGGGGGATAAGAAAGGCAATTGCCTTGTTTTGCCTGACCGCTTCCGGAAATACCGGAAGCGGTTTTTTGTTCCCACCCCTTCTGCCTGCCTGCTTTTAATGTAATCATATTTCACCATTTGTCCCTCAGGCAATTGCCTTTCGGCTTCTGAGCGGCGCGGTCTTCGGAAGGAGTTCTTTACAAGTGTTTGCACGTGTAAAAACAGTTAATTCGTTTATTACAAGTAAATTAACGAAAGAAAGACCAAAATTTTATGCTCAAAAACGATGTTTTTAACACGTTTTAAATGAATTTCGTGCAAAAATCAAGGCAAAACGAAAAAAAATCTCGTTTTTGGGATGGAATTTAGCTTTTTCCTCTTAAAAATGATCTTTCCCCAGCCTCTTTTTTTACTGTGTGATATAACTGTTGTTGCCTCTTAGGATGTATCAATTTATTATTTTAAAGAATGCCTGTTGCATTTTTTCACATCTATTCAAACCTGTATTTTCGCTCCTGTCCGGCTAATATCCGATACCGACCTGCATGATGTCGGCTTTGTCCTTTATCCTGTACCCTGAAAGGAGCAAATTTGCTTTAAAAAACAAAAGGATGAAAGGATTGACAGAACTGATTGTGGCGGGCTGTATTTTATTCGGCCTGCTTCTTACGCCGCTGGTTTTCTCCATACTGGATTTTATAAGCGGAGTGCGCAAGGCCCGGCAGCGCGGTGAAAGGATCACCTCGGACCGGTATCGCAGAAGCGTAAAGAAAGTGGCCGGTTATTATAACCTGCTGCTGGCATTGGTGGTTGTGGACTGTATGCACATGGGTTGCAGCTGGTTTCTCAACAGTTATTACGATTACCATATTCCTACGTTCCCGTTCGTTACCCTGGCGGGGGCGTTCTTTGTAGCCGCCATCGAGATCAAGAGCATACGGGAAAAGGCGGAGGATAAGGTCAAGAAGGAGCTCACCGACGTGGCCCTGCTTGCCGTGGAAATCGCCAAATACAAAGACACGCCCGCGGAAGCTGCCAAGGCGATTGCGGACTATTTTAACGGAACCTCAAAAAAGGAGTGATATGAAACATGTTTTATACACCCTGCTCCTGTGCGCCCTTTTCCAGGGGTGTGGCAGCTCCAAGTCGGTCCGGGAGAAAACGGACAGACGGATAATGTCCGACAGCCTGGTGGAAATCAAGGGTAACTTCGAGCGGCGGGAAGGCGAAATACGGACCGATTCGGCAGGGTACATCCGGCAAGCCCGGCAGGACCGGATCGTGGTTATGTTCGACACCGGAAAACCGGTATCCTCACAAACCGGATTGCCCCCCGTCAAACAGATCTCTTTTACCGGGACCGCGCTTCATGAGGAATCGGGGTCCACCGCGGCGCTTCACTCCTTCCAAAGCAGGCGGGCGGATTCCTCCTTGCTGCTACGCACACACCGGGAAGAGGAAAACAGGAAAGAGCTCCGGACCGATCGGAAGACAGCACCCGGGCCACTGCTCCGGAGAATCGCTTTACCGGCCGGCCTGATCGTGGGTGCTTACCTCCTGCTGCGTATGCTATGTAAACGTTTGCCTGAAATCAAAGCGCTATGGAAAAGGATATTCAAAGGATAAACGTTTATACGGCCATCGAGCAGATGAAACGCCTTTCCCAAGAAGGGGAAACATTTTCCCTCTCTTTCCGCAAATATGACCGCCAGCGACACAGCGGCGGGGATACGGTAAGGCTCAACCACGCCCGGCTTCGCCCGAAAGCTTCGGATGAAGCCGGGCGTGGTTGAGCTTTTCCC
>OGMX01001073.1_pt1 | contig 13674 bp, 13 predicted proteins | sample 1573351 | NCBI WGS metagenome assembly OGMX01 (sample SAMEA2581926, study PRJEB24529) | metagenome | biome: Human gut stool | place: China | collected 2011 | reverse complement strand
CACGCGCCAGCTCTCCCAAAGGGAGAGCCTTTTACCTTCTTACTACGCAAGCCCCTCCCCTGACAGGCTGGGCGGTATAGACCTGCGGCCAGCGGGCGCGGAGGGCGTCGGCGGCGGCTTTGGCCTCGGCTTCGGTGCGGAACACGCCGAAGACCGCCGCGCCGCTGCCGGTCATGAGGGCGGTGACGGCTCCGTTCTCCCGGAGGGCGGCCTTGATGGCCTCGTTGTCCTTAGCCCCGCTGCACTCCTCGAGGGCGTTTCCGGCAGCGGCGCAGACAGCGTCCAGGTCGCCCGCCCGGATGGCGGCTTCCTGAGCGGTGCAGTCGGGGTGGACACTGCTGCCGACTTTGTCGTAGGCCGCAAAAGCCTCCGGCGTCGAGATGCCGTAGCCGGGCATCACCACCGTGAACCAGCACTCAGGCAGGGGCGGCAGTGCCTTGATAAGGTCGCCGAGGCCCTGCACCCGGCAGGTGCCGCCCATGAGGGCGAAGGGTACGTCTGCGCCGATGCTGACACCCAGAGCGCAGAGCTCGCTCATGGACAGGCGGGCGCCGTACAGCTCGTTCAGACCCACCAGAACAGCCGCAGCGTCGGCGCTGCCGCCAGCCATACCGGCCCGGACGGGGACGCTCTTATCGATGGTGATGTCTGCACCCGCCAGCAGGCCCGTATAGTGGAAGAAAGCCAGCGCCGCCTTGATGGCAGTGTTGCCCGGGCCGGGCTTGACCTTGCTGCCGGGCAGGGCCAGATCGAGGTAGGGACTGCGGCGGATGACCACCCGCTCATAGAGCGAGATGGCCTGCATGGTCATATCCAGCGCATGGTAGCCGCCGGGCAGGATGCCCACCACGTCCAGCGCCAGATTCAGCTTGGCCGGGGCCAGGACCGTCACACGATCGCGCATGGTTTTTCCTCCTCACTTGCAGTTCTCGTTCAAAAACTCCCGGATGCGGCGGATGGCCTCCATCAGATGCTCCACGCTGTAGGCGTAGGACACGCGGGCGTAGCCCTCGCCGGACGCGCCAAAGGCGTTGCCCGGGATGATGGCGACATGCTTCTGCTCCAGAAGCTTTGTGCAGAACTCCTCGCTGCTCATGCCGCTGGACTTGATGCAGGGGAAAGCATAGAACGCGCCCCGCGGCTCAAAACAGCTCAGGCCCATATCGTTGAAGCTCTTCACCACGAGGCGGCGGCGCATATTATACTCGTTGCGCATCCGCTCGATCTCGCCGTCGCAGTCCTTGAGGGCCGTGATGGCGGCGTACTGGCTGGTGGTGGGGGCGCTCATGATAGCGCTCTGGTGGATCTTGGTCATGATCTTGATGATGGGCGCGGGGCCGCAGGCATAGCCCAGCCGCCAGCCCGTCATAGCGTAGGTCTTGGAGAATCCGTTGACCACCACCGTCCGCTCGGCCATGCCAGGCAGCGTGGCGATGGAAACATGGTTCTGCAGGCCGTAGTTCAGCTCGGCGTAGATCTCATCCGACAGCACCATGATGTTGGTGCCGCGCAGGACTTCCGCGATGGCCTCCAGGTCTTCCTGCTCCATCACCGCGCCGGTAGGGTTATTGGGGAAGGGCATGATGAGGAGCTTGGTCTTCGGGGTGATAGCGGCTTTCAGGGCGTCGGCCCGGAGGCGGAACTCATCCTCCTGACGGCAGGCCACATGGACCGGCACACCGCCGGACAGGGTGGTGATGGGCTCGTAGCAGACGAAGCACGGCTCCGGGATGATGACCTCATCGCCGGGCTGCACCAGAGTGCGGATGCACATGTCGATGGCCTCGCTGCCGCCGACGGTGACGAGGACTTCCTTTGCCGGGTCGTATTTCAGGCCCATCCGGCGGTCGAGGTAGCGGGCGATCTCGGCCCGCAGCTCTTTCAGGCCCGCGTTGGAAGTATAGCGGGTGCGGCCATGCTCGAGGCTTTCAATGCCCGCCTCACGGACGGCCCAGGGGGTCTTGAAGTCGGGCTCACCGACGCCGAGGCTGATGCACTCGGGCATCTCGGCGGCGAGGTCGAAGAATTTGCGGATGCCGGAGGGGCGCATGGCCGCAGCGGCAGGCGCGATCAGTTTATCGTAATCCATCACAGCACGGTGCACTCTCTTTCATCGATTTCTTCGTCCTGATACAGACGGCCCTCTTTTTTGTAGGTGCGGAGCACGAAATGGGTGGCCGTGGACAGCACGTCGTCCAGCGGCGACAGCCGCTTTGCCACAAAGAGGGCGATCTCCTGGAAGGTCTGGCCCTTGATGACCAGCTGCAGGTCGTAACCGCCGCTCATCAGCAGCACGCTCTCCACCTCGTCGAAGGAGGCGATGGTGGCAGCGATCTCGTCAAAGCCGCGGCTCTTCTTGGGGCTGACGTTCAGCTCGATGACGGCTTCCACCCGGTTCACGCCGGCCTTCTCCCAGTCCACGAGGGTCTTGTAGCCCTTGATGATGCCCTGCGCCCGGGCCAGGTCTATCATAGCCGCCACCTCGGCGGGGGATTTATTCAGCATGGCCGCGATGTCCTCCACCGACATCCGGGCATTGTCTTCAAGGATCTTCAGAAGCTGTTCCATCGTTGTCTCTCCTTTGTTCAGCCTGTGGCGATATTTATAGATAAGTATAGCACACTGCCCGGCAGTTTGCATCTGGTTTTTGCAAGTTCTGCCGGTGATAGACATTCTTTTGCCCGTTTCCCCTGCTCTTTTTTCCAAAAAGAGTGTTCATTTTTCGTGAAATCTGCTATACTGGAGATGCCCTCTCAGTCACGCCGCAAGCGTGACAGCTCCCCCAGAGGGGGAGCCATTGGCAAACCGGGCCACTCTGAGCTGACCGCTGGAAGCCCGACAAAACGCAAGAGGGCGGGCCCCGCTTACGGGGGCAGCAGCTTCTGAACAAGCAAATTTTGTCAAGCTGCCGCCAATCCAGACAGCAGGGCACTTCTGTTTCCGAAACGGCGCGCTTTGCTCGTTCAGCGTGAGCTTGCCCGACACGCCAGTGGCTCCCCCTCTGGGGGAGCTGGCGCGAAGCGCCTGAGAGGGCTACATTACAAAAAAGGGGTAGGAATTATGAAAGCATTCATTACCGTCATCGGCCACGACACCGTGGGCGTCGTCGCCCGCGTCTCGGGCCTTTGCAGTGAGCTGAACATCAACATCGAGGACGTCACCCAGAGCATCCTGCAGGGCATGTTCGCCATGATCATGCTGGTGGACATCTCCAAGTGCAGCGTCTCCCACGAGGAGCTGCACCAGAAAATGGACGCTCTGGCCGCTGAGATGGGGATGCAGATCAGCCTCACCCGCCAGGAAGTTTTCGACGCGATGCACACCATCTGACAAAAGCCTCTCCCCTTGGGAGAGGTGGCATTGCGAAGCAATGACGGAGAGGGCAAGGATGCTGACAAAGAGCCTGCTTATCGCTGCATAGCTGCTCCATCTCACCGGCCTTGCCCTCTCAGGCGCTTCGCGCCACTGCCCGGGTTGCGGCACCCAGCATCCGCTGCGCTCTGCTTGCGTCTTGCTGGCCGCTGCCCCAACAGCGACTCCCTGTTTCCGCCACTGGCGGCGGTCGTCGCTGTTGCCCCCAGAGGGAGAGCCTTCAGCTGCTACAAAAGAAAGGCAAACTACTATGAGCATGATGAACACCGGCGACATCCTCGAGACCATCGAGATGTTCACGCAGGACAATCTGGACGTGCGCACCGTCACCATGGGCATCAGCCTGCTGGACTGCATCGACCCGGACCCCAGGAAAGCCTGCGAAAAAATCTATCACAAGATCACCACCCGCGCCGCCCGGCTCGTTCCGGCTGTGGAGCACATCAGCGCCGAGTACGGCATCCCCATCATCAACAAGCGCATCAGCGTCACCCCCATCGCCATGCTGCTGGGTGCCTGCCCGGACGCAGACCCGGTGGACTTTGCCAAGACTCTGGACGCCGCCGGCAAGAAGGTGGGCGTCAACTTCGTGGGCGGCTACACCGCCCTCGTCCACAAGGGCTTCTCGGCGGGCGACCTGCGCCTCATCGAGTCCATCCCCCGCGCACTGGCCGAGACGGACATCGTCTGCAGCTCGGTGAACATCGGTGCCACCAAGGCGGGCCTGAACATGGACGCCATCAAGCTGATGGGCGAGGCCGTCAAGAAGGCCAGCGAGCTCACCGCCGACCGTCAGTGCATCGGCGCAGCAAAGCTGGTGGTCTTCTGCAACGCACCCGAGGACAATCCCTTTATGGCGGGTGCCTTCCACGGCCCCGGTGAGCCCGACTGCGAGATCCACGTCGGCGTCTCCGGCCCCGGCGCGGTCCGCGCCGCGCTGGCCCGGCTGCCCAAGGATGCCCCCATCGACCAGGTGGCCGAGCTGGTGAAGCGCACCGCCTTCAAGATCACCCGCGTGGGCCAGCTGGTGGCAAACCTCGCCTCCAAAGAGCTGGGCGTACCCGCCGGCATCATCGACCTGTCGCTGGCCCCCACCCCCGCCGTGGGCGACAGCGTGGCCAACATCCTCGAGGAGATGGGCCTTGAGCCCTGCGGCTGCTGCGGCACCCCCGCCTGCCTCGCCCTGCTCAACGACGCCGTCAAGAAGGGCGGCGTCATGGCCTCCAACCACGTCGGCGGCCTGTCGGGCGCTTTCATCCCCGTCAGCGAGGACGACGGCATGATCCACGCCGCCGAGTGCGGCTGCCTCACCATTGAAAAGCTGGAGGCCATGACGGCTGTCTGCTCTGTGGGCATCGACATGGTCATCATCCCCGGCGACACCACCCCTGCCGTCATCAGCGCCCTCATCGCCGACGAAGCCGCCATCGGCATGGTCAACAGCAAGACCACCGCCGTCCGCGTCATCCCGGCCATCGGCCGCAAGGCGGGCGAAGTGCTGGACTTCGGCGGCCTGCTGGGCTACGGCCCCATCATGCCGGTCAACCAGCGTGACCCCTCCGTCTTCATCAACCGCGGCGGCAGACTCCCCGCCCCGATGCAGTCGCTGAAGAACTGAGCGCTCTTTATAAACTTTCTGCGCACCGCTTGACTTTTGCGTAGAATAGCATATAATAAAAGTACAAAAGCAAACTTTGCATAACATTTCACCAAAGCAGAAGAAAACCCCCTCACGGAGCTGCAACTCCGAAAGGGGGTCTTCTTTTTAGTGCTTACGGCCCGAGAACCATCCGTCAAGCCACTTACAGATGTAATAAGAAATTACATTTGCTGCGACAGACAGCACAAAAGCTTCTAAACTTTGCATTCATTCCACCTCCCTCCCACTTAAAAATGGGCGGACGAGGCCGCAAAGTCATTATAACATACTTTTCGACAAAAAGATACCGCAAATCGTTTTGAAACAGCCGGAATAAATCCCCCGAAACAGGCCCATCCTCTGGATAAACTTTCCAAGAGGGGGCCTGTTTTTTATGTTATCCCGCCGCGAAATGGGGGCGCTGTGCGCCTCGCTGCTGTTCTGTCTTCTGCTGTCGCTGGGGGCAGGCTGGGCGCAGAGTCAGCTCATCACCGCCGACCAGCTTGCCGCCGACACCCTGCGGCTCCACATCCGGGCCGACACCGACTCCGTGCGCGACCAGAGCGCGAAGCTGGCTGTCCGGGACGCCGTGCTGGCCCTCACCGACGAAGCCTGCCCGGCGGACAGCCGGGCCGCTGCCCGGGCGTGGGCGGCGGAAAACCTCGTCCGCTTCGAGCTGACGGCCCGCCGGACACTGGCCGCTCTCGGCATCCGTACACCGGTGAAAGCCTGCCTCGTGAATATGTACTTTCCCCCCCGGCGCTATGACGGCGGGGCTCTGCCCGCCGGGCGGTACGACGCGGTGCGGCTGGACATCGGGACGCGGCGGGCAGGCCGGAACTGGTGGTGCGTGCTCTACCCGGGTCTCTGCCGGTCAGCCTGCGGCGGGTTCGTGGAGTGGTGGGACGGCCTCACCGCGCCCCGGGAGGACGTGGTGCTGGCCGGGTGAACAGGCCATCGGCACGCCGCATAGGATGAGCGCGGAAGGAGTGTGACAACACTATGGCAATTCCTGCTTACTACTCGCTCATCCGGCGCGGCAGCTCCGGCCCGGACGTGGCCCTCGTGCAGACCTGGCTCAACGGCATCCGGGACAGCTGCACCTGGCACGCCGCCCTCACCGTGGACGGAAAGTTCGGCGCAAACGCCGAGAAGGCTGTCCGGGAGTTCCAGCTCCGGTACGGCCTCAAAGAGGACGGCAAAGTGGGCGCGAACACCTGGAACGTGCTCTACGCCCGCTACACGGCCAAACACGGCCTCATCGTCCCCTACCCCGGCATCGTGCTGCGGAGCGGCAGCGCAGGCGGCTGCGTCCGGCTGGTGCAGCAGAAGCTCAACACCGAGGGCGAGCGGCTCACCACCGACGGCAAGTTCGGTGCCAGCACCGTCGCCGCCGTCAAGCGCTACCAGACCCGCCACAGCCTGACCTCCGACGGCTCCGTGGGCAAGGACACCTGGGAAAAGATGTTCCCTGCCGCGTGATGTGAAGACGGAAGAGCCTCCTGAAAGGGGAGGCTCTTTTCGATTTGACATATCTTTTTGTCAGAATTTATGATATACTTGCTTTGCGGTTCACCCCGTAATCCACGGGAGAGGGGGTGAAGCAATGGAGTATATATTCACATTCTTGGTGTCTGTCGCAGCAGATGTAACGTCGCGGTTCATCTGCAAATGGCTTGACAGATACGATGAGAACCGCAAAGCCTAATTAAAAGGAAAGCCCCCTGGGAGTTCGCGGCTCCTTGGGGGCTTTTCCATTGGGGTGAAACCAATGGAGTATTCACATTCCTGAGTTTATTATATGCCATCCCGCGCAAAAGTCAAGCGGTGCGCGGAAAGTTTACAAAGACACTTTCCCTCTGTAGCAGGGCACTACTGTTTCCGAAATTAAAAAACTTTCAGCGTCCAGCGTGGGCCTGCCCGGCTCGCCAGAGGTGCTTCGCACCCGGGTTGCGGCTCCCAGCGTCTGCTTCGGCCCTTGGTGCGGGCCTCGCATCCTGCTGGCCGCGGCCCCAACAGCTCCTCCCTGTTTCCGCCGCTGGCGGCGGTCGTCGTTGTTGCTCCCAAAGGGAGAGGCTTTGGCATATCGGAATATCTCTATACACCAAAAGCGCCCGGCGGATGACCCGCCGGGCGCTTTTGGCATTGACAGAACAATGACAGGGGAATAATTGGGAATTGGGAAATTGGAATAGGTCTTAGTTTATGCGGCCTTTGCCGGGGCAAAGACCAGAGCCTTCTTGCGGCGGTTCTGCATTGCGCGCACCACACAGCTCAGGGTAAAGTTGATGATGAAGTAGATGACGCAGGCCGTACCGAACAGCACCATGACGTCGGAGACGTTCACCGTGCCGAGGCCGTTGTAAGTACCGGCGGCGCTCAGCAGCTGGCGGATGCGGGCCATCAGCTCGATGGTGGCCACGTTTGCCAGATAGGAGGAGTCCTTGATGGTGGTGATGACCTGGCTGAGCAGGGTCGGCACGATGTTGCGGTAAGCCTGCGGCAGGACGATGTAGAGCAGCACCTCAGCGGTGTTGAAGCCCTGTGCATAGCCGGCCTCGAACTGGCCCTTGGACACGCCGTTCAGGCCGCCGCGGACGATCTCCGCGATGACGGAGGAGTTGAAGAGGATGAGGGCCAGAGCGGCCTTGAACAGCAGCTTCATCTCCACGCTGGTCAGGCCGAACATCTTGCGGGCGAAGAAGCCCGGGCAGGGGCAGAACACCACACAGATGAAGATCCAGAGCAGGTAGGGCGTATTGCGGAACAGCTCGATGTAGGCGGCAGCGAACCAGCCGAGGATGCGGGCCGGACCCTTTTTGCAGTAGGTGCGGGCCAGCGCCAGCAGAGAGCCCACGATGAGGCCCATGATGACGCCCAGCACCGAGATGATGCAGGTGAAGGCCACGCCGCGCAGCAGGTAGAGCATGACGCCTTCTCTTGTCAGGATGGAAAGGCTTGCAGCAAGCGTCTTCATATCAGGCAGCCTCCTTCAGCTCTACTTTCCTGGCAGCGGTCTTGAGACTCGTGTTCACGCGGCCCTTGCGCTCCTTGAGGGAAGCCTCCCAGCGGGCTGCCAGCGTGGACAGCGGGAAGCAGACCACGAAGAAGATGAGGCCGCAGACGATATAAGCGGGGGCGTATGCGCCGCCGGTGGAAGCACCGGTGACGAAGCTGTAGGTCACGCTGATGAGGTCAGCGCCGCCCACGATGTAGAGGCAGGAGGTGTTCTTGAAGAGGTTGACCACCTGGTTGACCATCGGAGGGAGCATCACGGGGATGCTCTGGGGCAGGATGATGTAGCCCATCCGCTGCAGATAGTTGAAGCCCTGCGCCTGTGCGGCCTCGAACTGGCCCTTCGGCACAGACTCGATGGCGGCGCGGACGACCTCGCCCATGTAAGCGCCGGTGTAAACGCCCAGTGCAATGATGCCGGTGCGGATGACGCCGAGGCTCACGCCTGCAAATGCCAGCGCATAATACAGGAAGCACAGCTGCAGCAGCAGCGGGGTGTTCTGGACGAACTCGACGTAAATGCGGGCGATGATGCGCAGCAGCTTACTGCCGCTGGTGGACATCAGGCCCAGCGCAGCGCCGATGATGAAGGCCAGCGCCAGTGCGCAGACGGCGGTCTGCAGCGTGTTGCCCAGACCCAGCAGAAAACTCTCACGATGCGTCCAGACGGTGGACCAGGACTCTAACGAAAACAAGCCAGACATGGCAAACTCCCCTTTCCCTGCACTCTCTTGGTTCTGAAAAGTCTGGGCTTAATCCAGACTGTTGTCTTTGATGAGCTGCTCGATGGTGCCATCTGCCAGCCAGCCCTTGACGAGGTCGTCGCACAGGGTGGAGAAGTCGCTGCCCTTCTTGGTGGCGACGCCATACTCCTGCGGGCTGAACTCAGCGTCGATGTAGCTGCGGCCCTCGGTCTTGTAGATGGCGAGGATGGACTTATCGACGCAGAAGCCCTGCACTTCGCCTGCGCTCAGTGCGGTGCTGATGGCGGGATAGTCGTCGTACTGACGGAAGGAGACGCCATCCTTCCAGGTGTCGGCGTTGAAGGTGTCGGCGTCGAAGTTTGCGCCGTCCAGCACGCCCTCGTCGATCATGGCCTTGACCAGAGCGCGAGCGGAGGTGGAGCCGGAGGAGACGCCCACGACCTTGTCCTTCAGGTCAGCCAGACCCTTGATGCCGGTGGAGTCCTCCACCAGAACGGAAACGTAGTCGGTATAGTAGGGGGTGGAGAAGTCCCAGGTCTTCTTGCGCTCATCGGTGATGGTGAAGGTAGCCAGAACGGCGTCGATGTCGCCGGAGTCCAGCAGCTCGCCGCGGGTGGCGGCGGTGACCGTGGTGAACTCAACGTCCACGCCAAGGTGCTCTGCGATCATCTCTGCGAGGCTGTCCTCGAGACCCTTGTACTCGCCGGTGAGGGTATCCTGGAAGCTGAAGCCCTGAACTGCGTTCTTGACGCCCACCTTCAGGACACCACGGTCCACGATGGCCTGGGTGTCAGCGCCCAGTGCTGCAGTGGAAGCGGCTGCGCTGCCGGCGGCAGAAGATGCCGTGGAGGCTGCGGTGGAGCTTGCAGAGCCGCCGCAGGCGGTCAGGGCAGCAGCAGCGCCCACCAAACCAGTGACTTTCAGGAAATCACGACGCGAGATCTTTTTCATAATAAACCACTCCTCTTTGTTTTTTCGGCCCGAGCGGCTTTCCCTGTCCGCTCCGAAAACGGCCTGTTATCAACAGCGGCGTCTCACCACAACTTGTGAGCCCCTGCCGTGTCAACCTTTGTTGTTCGTCCTCTCAGCGGACGATCTTGCTCAGGAACTGCCGGACACGCTCGTTCTTGGGGTTGGTGAAGAAGTGCTCCGGCGTGCCTTCCTCAATGATCTGGCCGTCCGCCATAAAGACGATACGGTCGGCCACGTTTCGTGCAAAGCCCATCTCGTGGGTGACGACCACCATCGTGATGTTCTTCTCGTGTGCCAGCTTTACCATGACATCCAGCACTTCCTGGATGGTCTCAGGGTCGAGGGCCGAAGTCGGCTCGTCGAACAGGATGATCTTGGTCTGTGCGCAGAGGGCGCGTGCAATGGCGATGCGCTGCTGCTGGCCGCCGGACAGCTGCGGAGGGTAGACATCCGCTTTGTCCCGGAGGCCGACGACCTCAAGATAATGATATGCCAGCTCTTCGGCCTCTGCCCTGGTCTTGTGATGGAGCTTCATGGGTGCCAGCGTCAGGTTTTTGAGCACCGTCATGTGGGGGTAGAGGTTGAACTGCTGGAAGACCATGCTCATGTTGTCGCGGACGATCCTGGTCTTGTTCTTGTTGGTCAGCTCCTGACCGTCGATGTAGACGTGGCCGCTGGTCGGCTCTTCCAGAAAGTTCATGCAGCGGACGGTGGTAGATTTGCCGCTGCCGGACGGTCCGATAATGACCAGCTTTTCGCCCTCGGCGACCTCGAGGTTCACGTCTTTGAGGACGTGCAGGTCTCCGAAGTACTTGTCAACGTGTTCGAGTTTGATCACTGTGATTCCCGCCTTTCCCTATCCTGTTCTGTCGTCCGTGCTCCAGCGCCGCGGACAGCGCATCTTGTGCGGCTTTCCCGAACCGCACACAAAAACGAAAAAACAAAAAAGGCGCAAAGTGGATCCATCCACTTAAGCGCCTTTGCTTTCGTTGGTTAAAGTATAGTCTTTTTCCGCTTGACTTTCAATCCATAAAGTGCAACAAAAATCAGAGCGGGTCAATCTGCATTTTGGAAAGCTGCACAAACATCGTACTTAAAATCCGTAAATCAGCGGGTCATCAGCAGGAGCAGCGCCGATGCGACGGCCTGCAGGATGAGCCAGCGGGCCACCACCTGTTCGTCGCTCCAGCCCATGCGCTTGCGCACATGGTCGTGCAGCGGGGTGAGGGTGTTCTTGAGGATGCTGATGTGGAGGAAGCGCTTGAAGCTGATCTTCAGGATGCCGAGGCTGCCGTCCACGATGAACACCAGCGCCGCCAGCAGGAAGGCGAACGGGTGGCCGCTCTTGAGGGCCAGGATGGCGAGGAAGAAGCCCATGGCGCGGCTGCCGGCGTCGCCCATCAGGAGGCTGGAAGGCTTTGCGTTGGACCACAGGTAGGCCAGCAGTGCGCCGATAAAGACGATGGCAGCGGTGGAGTAGTCCCCCAGCTCCTCGCCGTAAGCCAGCAGGAAAGTGCCGATGCTCACCACCGCGAGGCTGGCGGACAGGCCGTCCACGCCGTCGGTGCAGTTGACCACATTGATGCTGGCCCAGATGAGGATAACGATGAGCAGCAGGTAGAGCGGATAGGCAATGGTGAAGGTGGTGCTCAGGAAGTTGACGCTCGTGCCGTTGAAGTTCAGGTAGGTAACACCTGCCACCACGGCAATGACGAAGTCGATGAGGCCCTTCTTGTACTCGTTCCACGCCGTCTCGGAGGCGTCGTCAAAGTAGCCCGACAGCATGGAGGCGATGAGCAGAACGGTATAAATAAGGTACTCTACCTTAAAAGGCACCACCGCCAGCGTCACCAGCGCGATGCAGAGCACGAAGATGAGTCCGGAACCCCGGGCCTTGCCCTTGGAAAGCTCGCCGTTGACGGCGAAGGCACGGCCATGGTCGTGGGGGAGCTTGTCGTGAAAGACCGAGTCCATCAGGGCGGTCAGGGCAAACGCCAGCAGGAACGCCAGCGCGTCCACGGTCTGCTGGCCGGTAGCTGAAATAAGCTGCAGCATATTTTGAACCTCTTTCAATGATATTCTTCTTACTCCGAGAGTGTATCACGCCAGAGCCAAAAAATCAATCGCCCGGTTTGACAATTTTCCTCCCCGTGCCTATAATAGTAAGACCGCTTATCAACACAGAAAACAGGAGACGACATGACACTTTCTTTGGAGCAGCTCTCGGCCCGGATGCGGCAGGGCGAGGACATCCCGCTGTCCGACACGGCCCGCATCGCGCTGGCGCTGAGCATCCCTTCCATTCTGGAGCAGCTGGTGGTCACGGCGATGGAGTACATCGACGCCGCCATGGTGGGCCACATCGGCGCAGAGGCCACCGCCGCCATCGGCATCGTCAGCTCGAGCACCTGGCTGCTCCACGGCATCCTTGTGGGACTGTACACCGCGTTTTCGATCCAGATCGCCCAGTACCTCGGGGCCGACCGCCAGCAGGACGCCCGGGGCGTGCTGCGGCAGTCCATGCTCTTCAACCTCATCCTGGGTCTGGGCGCTGCGGCTTTCGGCGTCGGCATCAGCCGCTTCCTGCCCGGGTGGCTGGGGGCGGACATCTCGCTCCAGGCCAGTTCCAGCGCCTACTTCGCCATCTGGTCGGCGGCCCTCCCCTTCACCATGGCGATGGGGATGTATAGCGCCATGCTCCGGGCCACCGGCGACGCCCTGACCCCCGGCCTCATCAGTGTGCTGGTCTGCGCGCTGGACGTGGTGTTCAACTTCTTCCTCATCAACCCCACCCGGCAGATCCTGCTCTTCGGCCAGAGCGTCACAGTCTGGGGTGCCGGCCTTGAAGTCCCGGGTGCGGCGCTTGGCACGGCGCTTTCCACGGCCATCGGCGGTCTGCTGGCGCTGGGCGTCCTGCTGCTGCGGGACGGCCCGCTTTGCATCCGAAAGCCCGGCAGCTGGCGCATCACCTCCGCCTGCCTGCGCAACCTCTGGCGGGTGGGTACACCGCTGGCCGCTGAGCGTGCGGCCCTCTCGTCGGCACAGGTGCTTCTCGTCCGGATCGTCTCGGGCCTCGGCACGGTGGCCATCGCGGCCAACAGCCTCGGCGTCAGCGCCGAGGGCCTCTGCTACATGGCAGGCTACGGCATCCAGGACGCCTCCATCGCCCTCATCGGGCAGGCCGTCGGCGCCCACCGCCGGGACATGGCGAAGCGGTTCGCCTGGCTCTGCACCATGATGGGCATGGGCATCATGGCACTGTCCGGCGCGGGGCTCTGGCTCTTCGCCCCGGCCCTCATGGGCATCTTCACGGCAGATGCCGCCGTCATCGCGCTGGGTGCGCAGGTCCTCCGCATCGAGGCTTTTGCAGAGCCGATGTTCGGAGCCAGCATCGTAGCCAGCGGCGCGATGCAGGGCGCAGGCGACAGCACAGGCTGCTTTGTGCTGAATCTGTTCAGCATGTGGGGCGTCCGGCTCACCCTCGCCTTCCTGCTGGCTCCCCGGCTGGGCCTCGTGGGCGTCTGGGCCGCCATGTGCATCGAGCTCTGCATCCGGGGCGCGCTGTTCCTCATTCGGCTCGCAAGAGGCAAGTGGCTCGATAAAGGAGCGTTACAATAAACAAAATGGGCATGTGCCAGCGGCACATGCCCATTTTGTTTATTCAAATTTACTTCCGGCCATGCAGGATGGGAGACAGGGGCTTATAGATGACCATGCAGAGCACGGCGTCCAGCAGACCCTTGACCAGCGTGAAGGGCAGGTTGAAGATGACGAGGCACTTTATGAGGCTGTCGGCAGAGGGCAGGATGGCCTGATACATGCCGAGGATGGCTTCCAGCGGCATGTGGTAGAACTCCACATAGGCCGGGTAGGTGATGAAGTAGTTGGAGGGCACACTGAAGACGGCCATGGCGGCGGCACCCGCTACCGCGCCGAGGATGGCGGTCTTGCGGCTCTTATGATGCTTGTAGA
>OGMX01001049.1_pt1 | contig 13914 bp, 13 predicted proteins | sample 1573351 | NCBI WGS metagenome assembly OGMX01 (sample SAMEA2581926, study PRJEB24529) | metagenome | biome: Human gut stool | place: China | collected 2011 | reverse complement strand
TCCGACATCCCCAGCGGCTTTATTTTTGCCTATCTGCTTCGTCTAGGCATTGGATGGCACCGGTGACAGGGCCTGCACCGGCGATGGAGCTGAACTGGTGCGCAAACACGGTCCAGCCGTTGGTGGGGACGTAGTCACGGCCATCCTCGTGGACGACTGCGGGGGTCTTGGCGGTGGGGTCGATGCCCCACTTGTTGGCCAGCCAGCGGCCGTACAGCGTATAAGCGCCGAACAGACACACGGCTGCGATCAAAACGATGACCAGCGTATTCATTTCTTTATACCTCTTTCCTTTCTTTCACATCGGCAACCGGCAATGTGCCAGACAGAGCGGCTGTGCCCAAAAGCAGGGCAGGCGAAACGGCCCGGAGGGGTGAAAAAAGCCTCCGTCCTCATGAAAGATAGAGACACAAAGATGCATCCCATCTTCCTCGAAGACGAAGGCCAAACGGTGCATCTGCACCGGTCGTTCTCCGCGGTACCACTTCGTTTGCTGCTTTCGGGAGCAGCCGCTTGCGCGTACAGGCGTTCCTGCCGCCGATACGCCGCCCTGTAACGTGGGCTGAACGGCCATGCACTACTGCCGCAAGCGGGTTCGCACAGGCTGCTCGCAGGTGAGGGCTGATCGCACTGTGCTGCCGTCTTGCACCGGAATGGCGGCTCTCTGAGCGCAGGGAATGCGAAAAGTCATGTCCTGTTCATTGCATTTGCCGAATGATTGTGTATACTTTAGTCCTGATTTCATAACTTGTCAATATATTTTGGGCAAGTTAGGAGACTGTGCCATTTTTGCGGGGGAGAAACTAAGAAAATTTAGGCGATTTTTGTTCAGATGTGAGATGAATAAAACTGAATGCCTCCACAGGTGAAATCTGCTAAACCCCCGGAAAGAAAGACCGAACACTTGACTTTTACACTTTCAAGTGCTAAAGTAACAGAGTAATAGAAAGAACCGTGCCGCACCCTGCGGCACTTTGCCCTAAAGGAGGCAGCTATGGCGGACAAAAACCCCAGAAGAAACCCCACCACCGACGCACTGTTTGACGCGATCCTGAGTCTTGAAACAAGGGAAGAGTGCTACAACTTCTTCGAAGACCTCTGCACGGTCAAGGAGATCTCCGATATGGCCCAGCGTCTGGAAGCGGCCAAACTCCTGCTCGGCGGCAGCACCTACGACCAGATCGTAAAGGCGGTGGAAATCAGCACCGCCACCATCAGCCGCATCAACCGCTGCATCCAGTACGGCTCCGGCGGCTACCGCGACACCATCGAGAAGGTACAGAAGAGCGCAAAGCCGGAGTGACATCCGGGCGGCGAGGCACATAGGATGGACTGCGCCCGATTCCTATTATAGAAAGGAAGGTCCTTCTTATGGCTGATACCACCAACTGCACCCCCTGCGTTTCCTGCGGCTGCCCCGCGCTGCCGAGAGTTTCCCTCGACCAGGCCGTCGTCGACCTGATGGAGAGCATCGCTCTGCAGGAGTCGGCCCTGAGCCACATCCTCTGCGCCGAGAGCCAGAAGATGAAAGCCGCCCTCAGCATGGAGGAGCTGGACCTGTGCAAGCTGCTGGAAGTCAACGACTCCGCCACCAACATGGTCCACGCCGTGGCGAACCTTGAGCTGGTTCTGAAAGAGAAGCTGGAATTCATCGCCAACAACCTCTACTACCCCTCGACGGGGAACTGCACCACCACCGAGAGCTGATGTCAAAATTCGACTGCCCGCCCGCAATGGGTGGGCGGTTTTTGCTTTCTGGGGCGGGACTGCCTAAAAATATGTATAAAAGTCGGAAAAGTGTTTTGTTGGAATTGCTGAATATCGAAATCTGTGCTATACTATATAGTGTTTATCCAAAGAGAAAGGGGAACCTGACCTTGCTGCACTACGATGCGATCCTGTTTGACGTGGACGGTACGCTCATCGATTCCGCCCCCGGCATTCTCAATACACTGGAAGAAGTTTTCAGCTCCATGGGCGTTGACGTCGCCCGGAGCGACCTTGGCCGCTACATCGGCCCGCCCCTCCGCAAGAGCTTCGGCGAGCATTTCTCCGACCCTGCAAAAATCGAGGAGGCCACGAAGCGCTACCGCGTGAGCTACGCCGCCAAGGGCTGCCACGAGGGCGATGTCTACCCCGGCGTGGTGGAGATGCTGGGCCGTCTCAAGGCTGCTGGCCTGACCCTCTGCACGGCCACCTGCAAGCCCACCGACGTTGTGAGGCCCATCCTCGAAGAGCAGGGCCTTGCGCCTTACTTCTCCTTCGTGGGCGGCGCGTCCATGGATGAGAGCCGCGACAACAAGACCGACGTCATCCGCCACGTCCTCGCCCAGCCCGTTATGCAGGGCAAGCGGGTGCTGATGGTGGGCGACCGCCGGGACGATATGCAGGGCGCTGTGAACTGCGGCCTGGACGCCGCCGCTGTGCTCTACGGCTACGGCGGCAGGGAAGAGGTCGCCCCCTTTGCGCCGGTCTTTATGGCCGCTGACTGCAAAGAGCTGACGGACTGGGCTCTCCGCCCGGCGGACGAGCTTTCCCATTCCTGAAACGAGAGGGACTGAATCTATGAGTCGAAAACAACAACAAAACGAAACCATGACTCCCATGCAGCATCGGGCCGTTCTGGTCTGCATCCTCTGCGTGCTGGCGGTGCTGCTGACCTTCGGCATCACCACCACCCTCCTCAAAAAGGAGGAGCCTGCCCCCTCTGTCTCGGAGCCTGCAGAGGGACCCGCTGCCCCCGGCGAAGACCTGTCGGGCCACTACCAGATCGACAACGCCTCCACCGCCCTGCTGACGGAGACCGCCGACGCCGGCACGGACTATCTGAACGACACCCTTTTTCTGGGCGATTCCAACACCGTCCGCCTCTATAACAACGGCCTCATCTCCCTGCAGCAGTTCTGCGCCAAAGAGGGCATCGGCACCCAGGTCGCGCTCAACGAGGGCATCGTTACCTTTAAGAAGGATTCCAACCACTACACCATCCCTCAGGCGGTGGCCATGATGAAGCCCCGCCGTGTGGTCATGACCTTCGGCACCAACGACACCGGGATGGAAGTCTCGGACTTCATCGCCCACTACACGGCCCTCATCCAGGCCATCCAGCAGAGCTATCCCTACACCGACATCATCGTCAACACGGTGCCGCCGGTCCCGGCTGACCACTCCAACTACCCCCACATGGACCAGGCCAAGATCGACGACTTCAACATGGCCCTTCTGGATCTGTGCGAGCAGCTGGGCGTCCGCTTCCTCAACTCCGCCGAAGCCCTCAAGGGCAGCGACGGCTACGGCATCGCGGACTACTACACCAGCGGCGACATCCACCTCAAGAGCGCCGGCCTCAAGGCAGTGCTGAACTATCTCCGCACCCACGCCCTGCAGACCGAGGACCGCCGCCCCGACACCAACAACATCCCCACCCGCACCATGGAGTATGTCTCCAACCCCAGCTCCGCCGTGGCCGCTCCCAGCTCGGAGGCTGTCAGCTCCAGCGAGAGTCAGGCCGAGAGCGCCAGCAGCTCGGAGAGCTCTTCCAGCGAGAGCACCAGCGAGAACAAAAAGTTCGAGGCCCGCTACCGTGTGGACAAGAACGGCGGCGGCACCCTGAGCGTCGGCAATGACACCGGCAACAGCTCTGTGACCTACACCGTCACCGACCCCGACAAATCCATCACTGTGACCGCTGTCCCGGCGGAGGGCCACGTCTTCGTCAAGTGGAGCGACGGCCTCACCAGCAAGACCCGCACCGACACCGACTTCAAGCAGAATCTGGACGTCACGGCAGTCTTCGGCACGGCCTCCGTCCACATCACCAGCGAGGGCAAGGGCGCTGTGGGCAGCTCCTACACCTTCAAGGCTGCCTTGAGCGGCAAGTACGCCAAGACCGAGAACCTGCGCTGGTACGCCAACGGTCAGGAGGTCACGCAGGCCGCCGGCAAGTCCAGCATCACTGTGGTGGTGGACAGCTCCATGGTCAACGCTTCTTATAAGATCCACGCCGTCGTCACCTACAACGACTGCAAGGTGAGCAGCAACACCCTGACCATCACCATCGGCAGCGGTGTGACCAGCGAGTCCGGCTCCACCAGCAGTTCGTCCTCGTCCCATGCCGGTCCTTCCGGCAGTACATCCTCTTCCTCTGCAAGCTCGGGCAGCTCTTCCCACAGCACCAGCAGTTCGTCGTCGGCATCGTCCAGCACGTCGTCCGGCAGCTCCAAGGCAGAGCCGGAGTCCGAAAGCAAGGCCGAGAGCGAAGCTGAGTCTAAGGCAGAGCCCAAGGCCGAAACCAAGTCGGAAGCCTCCGCCAGCAAGGAAGCCGAAGGCAAGGCAGAATGACGCCCCGCACCTTCCTCTGCGCAGCCGCATAGGCTGAGCCGAGAGGAGGCGAGCGGATGTTCCGTGAAGAAATGCAAGTCCTCGGCCTGCCCGGCGCAGAAGATGTGACCGACGGCAGCGTGGACTACTACGACATGGATTGGGAAAACGTCGAGAACGGCGTGACGGAGGAGCAGATGGCAAAGTGCATCGCAAAAGAGTGCGCCTGCACGCCACACTGCAAGTGCAGCGGGAACCTGCCGGACCAGTCTGACGAAGAAGCCTATGAAATGACGTTGGAAGGATAAAAAATACGAGAAGCCAGCTCTGCCGGGCGGGGCTGGCTTCTCGCTGTTCTTAAACCGCAGACCGCAGCCGCGCCCGCTCAAAGCGGCAGGCGGCTCGAAACATGATAGAGAAGGGAAAGAAACATGGCAAAATATTATTGCATCCTCTTCGATGCAGACAATACGCTTCTGGACTTTGACGCCGCCGAGAACAAGGCGCTGGCTGAGACGCTGGTGGAATACGGCATCGAGCCGGACGCCGGGACGGTGCAGACCTACCGGGACATCAACTCGGAGCTGTGGCGTCAGCTGGAAAAGGGCCAGATACGCCGCGACAAGCTGATGGGGGAGCGCTTCACCCGCTTCCTCAAGGCCATCGACGCAGCCGGTGACGGCGTGGAGATGAACCGCTGCTACCTCGACCACCTCTCCTCCCACCCCGACCTGATGACCCCCAATGTGCCGGACGTCCTCGGGGAGCTTTCCGAGGTGGCGACGCTGGCCGTCGTGACCAACGGCTTCGAGAAGGTGCAGAGCCGCCGGGTGGCAGAATCCGGCATCGGGGCCTACCTCGAGGACGTCTTCGTCTCCGAGAAGCTGGACAGCGAGAAGCCCAGCCGCCGCATCTTCGACTCCGCCCTCCGCGCTCTGGGCGTGGAGAACCGGGAGCACGTCCTGGTGGTGGGCGACAGCCTCACCAGCGACATTCAGGGCGGCGTGAACGCGGGCCTCGACACCTGCTGGTTCAACCCCGGCCACGCCGAGAACCCGGGCAAGGTGAGCCCCACCTACGAGATCGCCTCGCTGGAAGAGCTCTACCCGCTGGTGATGGAGCCGGAAGAGCTGGCGAACCTCGGCCTCAAGCACCGCCGTCATCAGCTGTAACGGCGGGAATGTCCCCATCCACCCTACTGGAAAAGAATACGGAAGAACGATATGCTGATTCATTTGGAAAAACTCGGAAAGAGCTTTGGCGAGAAAGTCGTCCTGCACGACGTGAGCGCCAGTGTGGAAAAAGAAGACCGCATCGGCATCGTGGGCCAGAACGGCGCAGGCAAGACGACCCTGCTCAAAATTCTGACCGGCGTCTACACCGACTATGACGGCGAGTTCAGCGTGACCCACGGCGTGACGCTGGGCTATCTGGAGCAGAACGCAAAGCTCGATGTCACGCTGGATATTTACGGGGAGATGCGCTCTTCCTTCGCCCCTGTGCTGGACGCCATGGCCCAGATGCAGATCTTGGAAAAGAAGATGGCGGCCTCTCCCGACGACGCCGCCCTTCTCGAAAAGCACGACGAACTGCAGAACATCATCGACGCCGCCGACGGCTACAACATGGACGTCAACATCAAGAAGGTGTTGTCCGGCATGGGCTTTGCACAGGATACCTGGAGCAAGAACGTGGGCGTCCTCTCCGGCGGTGAGCTGACCCGTCTCCGTCTGGCCAAGCTCCTCCTCGAGAAGCCGGACGTCCTCATTCTGGACGAGCCTACGAACCATCTGGACTTCGCCACCATGGAGTGGCTGGAAAACTACCTCAAGGGCTACTCCGGTGCCGTTCTGGTGGTCAGCCACGACCGCTATTTCCTCGACAACGTCTGTACCAAGATCTGGGAAGTCTCCTTCCAGACCATGACCACCTATAAGGGCAACTTCTCGGCCTATCTGCCCCAGAAGGAAGCCGCCGACGCCCTGCGCCAGAAGCAGCACGACGCCGATGTGGCGCTGGCCGAAAAATTACAGGACTACATCGACCGCAACCTCGTCCGCGCCTCCACCACCAAGATGGCCCAGAGCCGCCGCAAGCAACTGGAAAAGCTGGAGATCACCGAGGCCCCTCAGGACGAGACCAATCAGCTCAAGTTCCGCTTCGAATACGACGTGGAGCCGTGGAATGAGCTGGTGCTGCTCAAGAACCTGACCATCAAGATCGGCGACCGCACCCTGCTGGAGCCCTTCACCTATACGGTCTGCCGCGGCCAGCGGCTCATCATCGCCGGCCCCAACGGCGCAGGCAAATCCACCCTGATGCAGGTGCTGGACGGCAAGCGCCGCCCCTCCGGCGGCATGGTGCGCCTTGGCACCGGCGCACGGCCCAGCATCTTCGCCCAGCAGCAGAACCGCATCGGCGCGGGCCGCGTCATCGACGTCATCTGGAACAAGTACCCCCGGATGACCGAGCTGGAAGTCCGCAGCCATCTGGCAAAGCTGGGCTTCCGGGGCGAGACGGTCTTCAAGCCCTGCGAGGCCCTATCCGGCGGCGAGCTGGCCCGACTGCGCTTTGCAGAGATCGTGCTGGAACGCCCGAACCTGCTGTTCCTGGACGAGCCTACCAACCATCTGGACATCTACACCCGCGAGAACCTGACCGAGGCGCTGATGGCCTACACCGGCACGCTGCTCCTCGTCACCCATGACCGCCACCTGATGAACAGTCTGGCCTGCCCCATCCTCTACCTCGAGGACGGCAAGGCGGTCATCTACCCCAGCTATGACGCCCTGATGGGCCGCGCCGCTCCCGCCCCCGTGGCCGAGAAGAGCAGCGAACCCGCCAAGGCGGGCTACGGCAAAGAGCAGCGCCGCCGCCGGGCCGAGCTGCGCGCAAAGATCAAAGCCTGCGAGGACGAGATGGAAGCCTGCGGCGCCCGCGAAGTGGAGCTGGAAAACGAGATAAACTCGCCGGAAGTCTACAACGACCCCCAGCTTTTGCGGGAAAAGAGCGACGAGCTCAGCGACCTGCGCTTCCATCAGGACGAGCTTTTCGCCGCATGGGAGGCCGCTGTGGAAGAGCAGGAGCAGTACGAGCAGACCGCCGGCGGAGAAGAATAAACGATGCGGCAAAGGGGGAGAGCCGATGGCAAACCGAAACCATGACCCGAAGAAAACACACGAGATCGCACTTTCCGGCCTGCTGTTCGCGCTGGCGATGGCGCTTTCCTTCATCGAAGGCACACTGGTCATCCCGGGCCTTGCGCCGGGCATGAAGCTGGGCCTTGCGAATATCGTGGTGATGTATGCACTGTTCTTCATGGGGGCGCGGCAGGCGCTCTATCTCGACCTGCTCAAGGCGCTGTTCGTCTTTCTCGTCTCCGGCTGGACGGCAGGCTTCCTCTCGCTCTGCGGCGGACTGCTGTCCCTGCTGGTGATGTGGGTGCTCTACTATAAGCTCCCGTTCCGGCCCACATGGTTCATCCTGTCGGTCTGCGGCGCACTGTCCCACAACATCGGCCAGCTGCTTGGCGCGGGGCTCATCCTGTCCTCGGCCATGTCGCTGTACTATGCGCCGGTGATGCTGGTGCTGGGCCTTGTCATGGGCGCCCTCACGTCCCTGACCCTCCGGGCCATCCTGCCCGCACTGGGCAGACTGGGCTACAACACCCGGGAAAAGCGCTGAACAGTTGCATCTGCAAACATTTTTCGCTATAATAAAATGATAGATTTGATATGACCCTACAAAAAAGCCGCCCTTATGGATGACTCGCATCCGAGGGACGGCTGGGAGGTTTTGTACTATGTCTGAAAAAGTTACGGTCAAGGTGGAGCGGAGCGTCCTCCACCTTCCGGCCATCGCCCTGCGCGGGCTGGTGGTCTTCCCCAACAATCTGCTCCACTTCGAGGTGGGCCGCGAGAAGAGCATCGCCGCCGTGGAGTGGGCCGTCAGCAACAACTCTGACGTCTTCCTCGTGGCACAGAAAGAGATGAAGGTCGAGGACCCCAAGGCCGCCGACCTCTATACTTACGGCGTCGTGGCCGAGGTCAAGCAGGTGATGCGGGTGTCGGACGACCTCGTCCGCATCCTGGTCGAAGGCAAATACCGCGCCAGACTCTCCGAGATGGAGGACGACGGCAGCTTCCTGCTGGCCACCGTCCGCCCGGCCCCGGTCAAGATGGCGAAGCCCGAGGAGCTGCCGGAGGCGGACGTCCTCGTCCGCAACGTCAAAAAGAGCTTTGACGACCTGCTGGCTTTGAACCCCCACATCGGCAAGGACGTGGTGTTTGCCATCACCACCAGCACCGACGCCGCCTTCCTGTCCGAGTACATCCCGGCCAACCTCCTGTTCCGCTTCGAGGATAAGCAGGCCATTCTGGACGAAGGCACCCTGATGGGCCGTCTGCATCTGCTCATCGAGAAGATGCACCGGGAGCGCCGGATGCTCGAGATCGATAAGGAGATCGCCCAAAAGGTAGACGAGGCGATGGACAAGAACCAGCGCGACTACTACCTCCACGAGCAGCTCCACATGATCAGCGAGGAGCTGGGCGAGGACGACGATACCACCGCCGAGGCCGAGGAGTACCGCCGGAAGATTACGGTCCTCCATCTGGACGAGGACCGGGAAAAGAAGCTTCTCAAAGAGGTGGACCGCCTCTCCAAGATGCAGAGCAGCAATCAGGAAGGCACGGTCATCCGCACCTATCTGGACACCTGCCTCGACCTGCCCTGGAACACCTTTACCGAGGACGATCTGGACATCGCCAAGGCCCAGCGTGTGCTGGACCGGGATCATTACGGCCTGAAGAAGGTCAAGGACCGCATCCTCGAGGTGCTGGCCGTCCGCAAGCTGGCCCCCGACGTGAAGGGCCAGATCATCTGCCTCGTCGGCCCTCCGGGTGTCGGCAAGACCAGCATCGCCCGCTCCATCGCCGAGAGCCTGAACCGCAAGTATGTCCGCATCAGCCTCGGCGGCGTGCGGGATGAGGCCGAGATCCGCGGCCACCGCCGCACCTACATCGGCGCGATGCCCGGCAAGATCATCAACGCCATGATCTCTGCCAAGAGTTCGAACCCCCTGATGCTTCTGGACGAGATCGACAAGCTGGCAGGCGACTTCCGGGGCGACCCGGCGGCCGCTCTGCTGGAAGCTCTCGACCCCGAGCAGAACAGCACCTTCAACGACCATTTCATCGATATGCCGTTTGATTTGAGCCATGTGCTCTTCATCACCACGGCCAACGACCTCAGCGCCATCCCCGGCCCGCTGCGCGACCGCATGGACGTCATCGAGCTGCCCAGCTACACCCGGGTGGAAAAGTACAACATCGCCCGGAAGCATCTGGTCCCCAAGCAGCTGGATGCCTGCGGCCTGACCGGCAAGGTCACCTTCTCCCAGAGCGCCCTCTACGGCATCATCGACGGCTACACCCGCGAGGCCGGCGTCCGCAATCTGGAGCGCACCATCACCAGCGTCCTGCGCAAGTGCGCCCGGAAGATCGCTTCCGGCGAGGCGGAGAATGTCTCCGTCACCGGCACCAGCCTCGAAAAGCTGCTGGGACCCCGGATGGTCAAGCCCGAGTTCCTCAACCGCACCAACGCCATCGGCATCGCCAACGGTCTGGCGTGGACCAGCATCGGCGGCGAGACCCTGCCCATCGAGGTGCAGGTCATCGACAACGGCAGCGGCAAGATCACTGTCACCGGTTCTCTGGGCGACGTGATGAAGGAGAGCGCCCAGCTGGCCATCACCTATGCCCGCGTCCATGCCGCAGAGTACGGCATCGACTCCGAGCGCCTCAAGAAGTGCGATCTGCACATCCACGCCCCGGAGGGTGCAGTCCCCAAAGACGGCCCCTCTGCCGGCGTCACCCTGACCACGGCCCTCATCTCCTGCCTGTCCGGCATCCCGGTGCGGGGCGATGTGGCCATGACCGGCGAGATCACCCTCCACGGCAATGTGCTGCCCATCGGCGGCCTCCGCGAGAAGAGCATGGCCGCTTACCGCGAGGGGATGAAGACCGTCCTCATCCCGAAGGACAACCTGTCCGATCTGTACGAGGTGGACGACGAGGTCAAGAAGAACATCGAGTTCCTGCCCATGTCCAACCTGTCGCAGGTCCTCGCCGCAGCCCTCCTCAAGCCCAAGACGGTGTCTGCGGGCCACCCCCGCACTAGGAAGGTAAAGCCCGCTGAGTCTGCGGCCCTGCCGCAGACGGCTGAAAAACCGCAGCCGGGCGCGGTCTGCTGAGACGAAAGGAGCGAAGCTATGAACTATAACAAAGCGGATTTCATTGCAAGCTACGGCATTTCCAGCCAGCTGCCCGAGAGCGACCGCCCGGAGCTGAGCTTCTCCGGCCGCTCCAACGTGGGCAAATCCAGCCTCATCAATAAGCTCTGCAACCGCAAGAATCTCGCCCGCGTGTCCAGCACGCCGGGCAAGACGGCTACCATCAACTTCTACGCGGTGGATGACTGCTACTTCGTGGACCTGCCCGGCTATGGCTATGCCAAGGTGAGCAACGCTGACCGTGAGCGCTGGGACGACCTCATCAACAGCTACTTCGAGGCTCAGCGCCACCACACCCTGCTGGTCCAGCTCATCGACTGCCGTCACGCCCCCAGCGCCGACGACATCCAGATGCTGCATTATCTCCACTACCACAACATCCCCTTCGTCGTGGCCCTGACCAAGGCCGACAAGCTCAAGAAGAGCCAACTGGCCCAGACGCAGGAGGAGTTCGAAAAGCTCTGCCTGCCCTACGGCTGCCAGAAGGTGGTGCTGACCAGCGGTGAGAGCGGCTACGGCATTCCGGAGCTGCAGGCTGTGCTGAACGCAGCCGTCGCCGCCGAGTACGAGGCAAACGCAGAGGACGCGGAGTAACGCAATGGCTTACAACGAATTTGCTTATTTTTACGATGAGTTCAACGGTGAGGCCGACTACGAGGCCCTGTATGCCCACATCAAAAAAGAGCTGGAAGCCCACGGTATCCATGACGGCATCCTCGCAGACCTGGGCTGCGGGACAGGGGAGCTGACCCTGATGCTCACGCAGGCGGGCTACGATATGATCGGCATCGACCAGTCGGAGGAGATGCTCTGCGTCGTCCGGGACAAGGCGGAGCAGCTGGGCCTTTCCGGCGGCCTGCTTCTTTTGCGGCAGGACCTGCTCAAGCTGGACCTCTACGGCACCATCCGGGGTGCGGTGTCCACCTTCGACACCTTCAACCACATCCCGGACCTGGACAAAGCCATCGCCAACGCCGGTTTCTTTATGGAAAAAGGCGGTGTGCTCCTGTTCGATATGAACACGCCCTATAAGCACCGGAACGTGCTGGGCGAAAACGTCTTTACGTTTGAAGAAGAGGACGCCTCCTGCGTCTGGCGCAACCATTACAGCGCCGCCGACCGCCGGGTGGAGATCAGCGTGGACATCGACTACCGCGAGACGGGGGAGCACTTCCACGAGCAGTTCTGCGAGTACACCTACGACCTCGACACCATCCGCGCCGCTCTGGAAAAGCACGGTTTTGCGCTGGAAAGTGTCTGCGACGGCGAGAGCTTTGGCCCTCTGACCGACGAGAGCGAGCGCTATTTCTTCTGCGCAGTCAAACAGTATACCCAACTGGAGGAACAATAATATGTCGAATCTTATCCGCGGCATTTCTGAAAACGGCGGTGTCGTGTTCTGCGGCGTGGACTCCACTGAGATCGTCCGCACGGCAGAAAAGCTGCATACCACCAGCGCCACCTGCAGCGCAGCCCTTGGCCGTCTGCTCACCGGTGTCTCCCTGATGGGCGCGATGCTCAAGGATGATGGCGACTCCATCACCCTGCGCGTGTCCGGCGGCGGCCCGGCTGGCGTCGTCATCGCCTGCACCGACGCACACGGCAACGTCAAAGGCTGCATCGACCACCCGTTGGTCGAGCTTCCCGCAAAGGAGAACGGACATCTGGACGTGGGCGGCGCAGTCGGCAAAGACGGCGTTCTGACCGTCATCCGGGACAACAAGCTCCAGAAGGAGCCGACGGTGGGTCAGGTACCGCTGGTGTCCGGCGAGATCGCTGAGGACATCACCAGCTACTACGCCTACAGCGAGCAGATCCCCACGGTCTGTGCGCTGGGCGTTCTGGTGGACAAGGATCTGTCCATCGCCTGCGCCGGCGGCTATCTGCTGCAGCTCCTGCCCGGCGCGACCGATGCCGAGATCACCCGTCTGGAGCAGAACATCGCTGCCATGCCTTCCGTCACCGAGCTGCTCCGGGCAGGGAAGACCCCGCAGGATATGATGGAGCTGGCAATGGCGGGCTTCGACCCGCAGGTCCTCGATACCCGCGAGGTGAAGTATCAGTGCGACTGCAGCGAGGAGCGCACGAAGGATATGCTCCTCAGCCTTGGCCGCAAAGAGCTGGTAAAGCTCCGGGACGAAGACCCGAAGTGTGAGGTGGTCTGCCACTTCTGCCACACGAAGTATGAGTTCGACCTGAACGAGCTTCTGGCCGAGACGACCCCGGAAGAGAAGTAACAAAAATCCATAATTATAAATCGCCGCATGGCCGGAGCAGATGTGCTCGGGGCTGTGCGGCGTTTTCATTTGCAGATGTCGGCGGTGATGGTGTAGACGACCCGGTAATGGAGGGCGTTTTCTTCGACGGAGACGTCCTCTTTGCGGGCCAGAAGCTCAAAATCAGGCCAATTTTGCTGTAAAGCTTGTTTACTTTGCAGCCTTGCAAGGGCCAGAGCCTGCTCTTCGGTCCGCTCCAAATCAGTGGAGACTTTGTAATAATATGTCGTTTCTTCGATAAAAACAGGGACGGGAAGCCCGAAGAGTTCTGGCTGGCAGTGTCGGACGACGGCTGCGGCCTCTGCCTCGCCTGGAGCAGGATGCAGTGAGGGCAGAGCGATCGCATGGCCGTCCCAGAACAGCGTCCGATGCACGGCCTGCTGCCCTGTGAGCTGTTCGATGGGCAGCGTCAGGGCAGTATCCTGCTCGTTTTCCCACTCGAACTGCGCCCGGACGCTGCCCGCCGCAGGCTGAAAGATGAGCGTTCCGTCCCGTTCGGCGCGGGCTGTCCCGATGAGGCCCTGACCGGCTTCTACGGCCTGGCCGGGGACGACGAGCATCGTCCCGCTGACGAGGTTGGTGCGAACGACCGTGCCGGACACCCTGGCCCGGAGGCCGTGGAGCGTCCCGGCAGCGATGTCCGGCACCGGTTTCGCCGCAGCCGCTTCCGCCACCAGCTTTCCCTTCATAAAGTTGAGGCTGGCCCAGGAAAACTCACCGCTCTGGAGCAGGGCATATTCTCCGGCGGTGAGCTTTTCCTGTGTGACGGCATTTCCCGGGAAAAGCCCTGCCTCCCACAGGACGACGGCGGCCCGCGCCTGCTGGCCGGGCGTCAGGCCCACCGGTTCGACGAACCAGACAAAGCCCTGCAGCCAGAGCAGCAGAGGGAGAAAGACAAGGCATCCGGCCCAGAGCCCCCGCCGCCGGAGAAGGGGACGGATGCAAAAGAAAAAACCTCGCCGTTTTTGGATGCGCAGCCGCACCCGCCGTCTGCGGGCCAGAGCGGCCAGTTTCCGATAATGCCAT
>OGMX01001038.1_pt1 | contig 13989 bp, 7 predicted proteins | sample 1573351 | NCBI WGS metagenome assembly OGMX01 (sample SAMEA2581926, study PRJEB24529) | metagenome | biome: Human gut stool | place: China | collected 2011 | reverse complement strand
ATACCGGTCGGGGCATCCCGCAGAATATGCTTGAAAAGATATTCGAAAGGTTTGAAAAATTGGATTCCTTTGCTCAAGGGGCCGGTCTGGGCTTACCTATCTGCAAACTGATCGTCGAGAAGATGAACGGGCGGATATTAGTCGATTCCCAACTGGGGATAGGTACTACTTTTATAATCGAATTACCGTGTCGCTCTATGCTTGTTGAATAAGTATATGTGAAGAATATTAAAAGAAAAATCCCTTGATAACGACTGATTATCAAGGGATTAATTTTGTGTTTTGTGATCCGCCTGGGGCTTTCACCGTAGCGGTCTATATCTTTGATTTATAAGCTCTTGTAAACCTTGAAAAATTGTACCATAACGAATTAGTAACGATTTATAGGAACGCTTGTTGTCAGTGAGAGGCATTCGTTTGTCAGCCGTTCTCTGATGCCACAAAGATAGAAGATTACTTTTTATTTTCCAAACATTTGATTATTAAATCTTTAAAAAAAGATCCCCAGTGCAAGGGGCGAACCTATATATATGGATAGGTTTGCCCCTTGCACCGGGCGGATGCTGCATCAGTCCTACAGCCTTGCCGTCCGCCTCGATACCGCCGTTTATGTGAAGCGGTTTCCCCTTCTTTTTTCGCTGGACCGAAAAAATCATGGTGTAGTACACGTATAGTATCCCATGCGCTGCCTTTTATTGTTATTCTTTTGCAGCAAACATTGAAAATTAAGTTTGTTATGGAAGTTATTACATTTGAAAGTGAAGCGTATAAAGCGCTTGTAGGGAAGATTGAAAAAATCGCCGGGTATGTAGCCGAAGCGCAGCTGCCTTCGGAAGAAAAAAAGGAGGCTTGGCTGGACAGCAACCAACTGGCGGAAGCGTTGGGGATCAGTACACGTACATTGCAACGCCTGAGGGATGAAAACCTGATCAGCTACTCCATGCTGCGTGGACGGTGTATGTACAAGCTGTCGGAGGTCGAACGCTGTCTGGAAGAGCGTACCATTCGGTGCAAGCCTCAAACATTGGAGGATTTTCGCAAGAACTACCTAACGAGAACCGGCAATGATAAGAAAGGATGATATACTGAAAATGACGGAAAAGGGCATTTCCGTATTCCGCTATTACCTGCCGGTGGACTTCAAGGTGGGAAAGAACTTCCTGAACCCTTTTTATAAGGATACGAAGGCTTCGTGCAATATTTATTACGAACGCAAGGCCGGTGTATTTAAAATGAAGGATTTCGGGAACGAGGATTATTCGGGGGACTGCTTTGAACTGGTGGGCAGGCTGAACGGCCTTAGCTGCAAGGAGCCTAAAGAGTTTGTCGAGATCATGGAAATGATAAACCGTGATCTGCATTTGGGGCTGTCCGCACATGAGGAATATCATGTGAGCCATAGCAAAGTACCCCAAAAGAGTGAAGTGGTATCGGAAGAACCGAAAGCGAAAAGCGTCCGGCCTTATACTGTCGTGCAAAAGCCCTTTACGGCTGCGGAACTTGCCTTTTGGAGCAAATCGGGAATCGGGGAAAATGTTCTGAAAGCGTACCGGACGGTATCGCTGAAGAAGTTCAGCAGCGAGAACCAGGAAAGGAATCCTTTTTCCTGCATGACAAGTGTTGATGAACCGATGTTCGGATATATGGGGAAACAGCATATCAAGGTTTACCGTCCGTGTTCACAAATGCGGTTCCTGTATGCCGGTGATTTTGGCGACAACTACTGTTTCGGGCTGGAGCAGCTGCCGGCAAAGGGTGATCTGCTCTTTATCACAGGCGGGGAAAAGGATGTGATGAGTCTGGCGGCACACGGCTTCCATGCGATCTGTTTCAATTCGGAAACGGCTTTTATCCCTGCGGCTGTCATACACCGGCTTTCATTCCGGTTCAAACATATCATCCTCCTCTATGATGTGGACAGTACCGGGCTGAAAAGCTCGGCGAAGCGTGAAGAGGAGCTGAAAGAATACGGGGTTAAACGATTGTTGCTCCCGCTTGCCGGTACAAAGACGGAAAAGGATGTATCGGACTACTTCATGCTGGGGAACAGCCGTGAGGATTTGATAAAGCTTTTTCTGGACTATCTGGAAACCTTATACAGTGAAACCATGTCGGCATTGAAATCCTGCGAGGTGGATTTCAACAACCCGCCTCCCATTGCACAGATGATCGTATCGGTAAATGACGTGCCTCTCGGAACTCAAGGCAACCTGCTTTGTATCACCGGCGGAGAAGGCACGGGAAAAAGTAACTATGTGGCGGCACTGATTGCCGGTGCTATCCGTCCCACCGGAACGGATGTGGATGCGCTGGGCGTTACGCTCCACGAAAACGGCAGGAACAAGGCGGTACTGTTCTATGACACGGAACAGAGCGAAGTACAGCTGTATAAGAATATCAGCAACCTGCTGCGGCGATGCGGACGTGAGGCGATGCCGGAATGGTTCAAGGCGTATTGTCTTACGGGAATGAGCCGGAAAGAACGCCTGCTTTCCATTATCCAGAGCTTGGACAAGTACCATTATCAATACGGCGGTGTTCATCTGGTGGTGATAGACGGGATTGCGGATTTGATAAAATGCGCCAACGATGAAGCGGAGAGTATAGCCGTCGTGGAAGAACTGTACCGGCTGGCCGGTATCTACAAGACGTGTATCGTTACGGTACTGCATTTTATCCCCAACGGGCTGAAGCTGAGGGGACACTTGGGAAGCGAGTTGCAGCGGAAGGCTGCGGCAATCCTTTCCATAGAGAAGGACAGCGATCCGGCCATATCGGTGGTGAAGGCTCTGAAAGTAAGGGATGGAAGTCCGCTGGATGTGCCTATCATGCAGTTTTCGTGGGATAAGGGAAAGGCCATGCACGTCTATCTGGGCGAAAAGCCGAAAGAGGAAAAGGACAAGCGCAAAGAGGATGAGCTTGTAGCGGTGGCCAAAGAGGTATTCAGCCGGAGGCGCTTTGTTACTTATGTGGAGCTTGCGGAAGAAATCCAGTCGATACTGGAAGTGAAGGAGCGTACGGCAAAAAGCTACATCAGGTTCATGCGTGAGAAAGAAATCATTCTGAAATCATCCGATAACCAGAGCTATTATGTTATCGGGAACTTTTAAGGAGGAAAGCGTATGTTAGTAGATAAAACGGAATTTGAAGCATGGATGGAACGTATCATGGGTGAGTTGTACCGCATCTCACGGAAGCTGGACAAGGCGGAAACGAGGGAAAAGCACCTGAACTACCTGAACGGAGAGCGTCTGTACGACAATCAGGAAGTATGCCTGTTGTTGCGCATCAGCAAACGCACGCTGCAACGATACCGGAATAACGGGGTGTTGAAGTTCTATTCGATATATCACAAGACATATTACAAGGAGTCGGACTTGCACGAGTTCATCCGTAACAACTTCGACGAGAACGAGATAAAACGGCAGGCACGTGAGGACAAACTGTCCGAGAGCTATCCGCTGCCGAAAGAATAAGTCCATGTTTTTGCTTTGTACCGGTGAAACTACTGCCGTGAGGCAGGAAATCCCAAACTGTGTATTGGTGTTTGTCATGGCAATGACTTCATACAGTTGTGAAACAGGATGAAGTTTCTTTTCTTGTTCGAATGGTGATACTCCAAAGGACAGCGGTCCGGAGGGGTATCATTTTTTATGTGTGCACCTAAAAATGTTCCAGTTTTGTGGCGTAAAAACCGGAATATGAAAAGTTAATTCCCTCAATACTCAAGTATCTATCATGATTCTGCAAAAAAAGAAAAATACATTCATAAGAAGAATCCAAAGGTTTTTTCCTAATTTTGCAATTATGAATATAAGTTGGTCTGAAATAAAGCCTTATGAGAACGAGCTGCCTACTAACTACGCAGATAGAATAGGCAGGTTATATACTGATACTGTTACTGCTGCTTTCAAGAAAAGTAACGGTCAGTTTTTCACACCGGTATCTATCGCCTATTTTATGGGTAAACAAATAAGTGTGAATAAGGATTCTGTCTCCGTATTAGATCCGGGATGTGGAACTGCCATATTATCATGTGCCATGATTGAGAATCTGGTTTTGCAATCAAAAGTAAAACAGATAGAGTTGGTTACATACGAAACCGATGAAAATCTTATACCGGGATTACAAAAAGTTCTGGAATATATAACAATATGGGGGATGCGCCATAATGTCCGGATTGATTGCCGTTCATATTGTGAGGACTTTATTTTATCCAATTATTCAGTATTATATTCTGATACGATTTATGGCAGGGCTGAGAGTTTGCAGAAATATGATTTGATCATATCCAATCCTCCCTATTTCAAACTTTCCAAAGAGGATAAACGGGTGAAAGCGGCTCAATGCATTATAGACGGACAGCCTAATATATACTCTATATTTATGGCCATATCAGCTTTATTGCTTGCGGAACAAGGTCAGATGATTTATATAACCCCAAGAAGTTTCACTTCGGGAAGATATTTCCGTTTGTTCCGTAATTTCCTGTTTAAGCATATACAGATAGATTTTGTCCACCTTTTCAATACCCGGAAAGATACGTTTTCCAAAGATAATGTGCTTCAGGAAACAATTATAATGAAATGTTCCCCTAAAAAGGGGGCAGATTATAATGTCGTTTTATCATACAGTGAGGGGCTTTCCGACTTGGCCACCCCTGCAATCAAAGAAGTACAGCGGAAAGAAATCATTGACCTTACCTCAAAAGAATTGATATTGCATTTGCCGGTCAGCCTTGAAGACGAGAAAATTATCAGGCTGTTCAAATCATGGGATGGCAACCTGAACAAATATCATATCCAGATTTCCACCGGCCCGGTTGTAGCTTTTCGTTCAAAGGAACAATTATGTGAAACCTCCGGAGAAGGAACAGCAGCACTATATTGGTTGCATAACGTAGTAAAGATGCTGGCTGATCATCCTGTCGTAAAGGAAGGAAAACCTCAATTCATCCATATAAATGAAATGTCTGTATCCACCTTGTTACCTAACAAGAATTATGTTCTGTTGCGACGTTTCAGCTCCAAAGACGATAATAGCCGGTTAATTGCCGCACCTTATTTTGGAAACATGACTTCCTGCGCACATGTAGGAATCGAAAACAAACTGAACTATATCTATCGTCCCAAAGGACACTTGAACCGTATGGAGGTAATGGGGATAGCCGCCTTATTGAATAGTGACTTGTTCGATAATTATTTCAGAACATTCAATGGAAATGTAAATGTCAGTGCTACGGAATTGAGGGAGATGCCCATGCCTCCCCTTGAAGTCATTGAAAGTATCGGAAAAGACCTGATTGGCATGAATGATTATTCTATGGTGAACGTAAATAAGATTGTAAACAAATATTTTATGTAATATGAGCAAAATAAGTGATGCACAAGATATATTGTCAGTGTTGGGTTTGCCTCCGGCGCAGCAGAATGAAATATCCGCTTTGACTTTACTTGCATTATGCGGATTAAAGGAAGAAGACAACTGGGCGGATTCCACCCGCAAGAGCTTAAAAATAAGCAAGGATATTATGGCATTTGTCAATGAGAACTATAAAAAAGAGCAGCCGTATGCCCCAAATACACGGGAAACTTTTAGACGGCAGGTGCTTCATCAGTTCTTGCAGGCACGTATCGTAGATTATAACCCAGATAATCCTGCTTTACCGGTGAACAGTCCAAACGCCCATTACAAACTGACAGAAGAAGCCTATGAAACAATAAAATCATACAATACCCAAGAATGGGAAATAAAAGCCCAAAACTTTAATGATGCGGTAGGGCGATTGATTGAAGAGTATGAGAAAAGCCGTGAGATGGAAATGATACCGGTTACTATTGAAGGTAAGGAATTTAAACTGTCTCCGGGCAAGCATAATGAAGTACAAGCGGCGGTCATTAATGAGTTTGCACCTCGTTTTGCGGCAGGCGCAAAAGTCCTTTATATCGGTGATACTGCCAATAAAGACCTTTATTGTAACAAGGAGCTTTTAAAAGAAATTGGCATTCCGATCACAGAACACAGCAAACTGCCGGATATTGTCATTTATGACGGTAATAAAGAGTGGCTATTCCTAATCGAAGTGGTTACTTCGCATGGGCCGGTATCTCCCAAACGTGTAATCGAGCTGGAAGATTTCACGAAAGAATGCAAAGCGGGGAAAGTATATGTTACTGCTTTTCCTGATAGATCAGAGTTCAAGAAACATGTGGCTGATATTGCATGGGAAACCGAAGTTTGGATAGCGGAAAATCCAGATCACATGATTCATTTTAATGGAGACAGATTTATAGGGCCGAGATAGTAAGTCTGCTCTGAGAATAGTGGAATTTCACATTTGATTCATGATTTCTGAAATTTTACTGCTGTAAAGTTTACAATAGTAAAATTTCGGCTATATGTATAGTATAAACCCCACCCAGCCGGCTTCCCAAGAAACAGCAGAGTGGGGTTGTTTTTATGGCTTCGGTTGCAGGAGCTATAACTTCAGCTTGGGTTTGGGCTTTTCGGGGCGGTCAGGATCGGGATCGTCCTTGTTGCCGGACTTGGGAACGCCTCCGATGACGAGCTTGCCGCCAAGTGCTCCCATTGCCTCTTTGATGCTGATGCTTTTGGGCATTTTACTTATTTTGAGTGGCGTCAAGAAACTGATTTAGTATAATACGGTATCGTAAATGAGTTGAAATGTTAAGTATTTACTCTTTTTTGGTTTTCAGTGCTTTAATCATATTATATTCTCAAAATTATTAGTAACTTTGCTATTGCTTACAAAATTTACCGCCGTAAATTTTACAGTGGTAAACTTTGCAGTAGTGAAATCGAACATAAAATGATAAGGATATGAAATTCTACAATAGAGAAAAAGAGTTAGCATCATTGGAAAAGGTTCGCCAAGTATCCTTTTCCGTGCATTCCCAAATGACTGTCCTTACCGGTCGGCGACGTATCGGCAAGACCAGTCTTATATTCAAGAGTTGCGAGGATACTCCTACGGTGTACTTGTTTGTCAGCCGAAGCAATGAAACAGATCTCTGTCTACGATTTACTTCCGAGATCCGGCAGGCACTTGATATTTATGTACCGGAACTTACCAACTTTGCAGAAATGTTCCGCTTCTTAATGGATTTGGGAACACGGATGGAATATAATCTGGTTATAGACGAATTTCAGGAGTTCTATTACATAAATCAAGAGATTTACAGTTTGATGCAGGATACTTGGGATCGACTGAGGAAACAGAGCCATGTCAATCTTATCGTGAGCGGTTCGGTCTATACCCTTATGAATAAAATCTTCAGGGATTCAAAAGAACCGCTGTATGGCCGTGCTGACAGTATCATGAAGTTAGCTCCTTTTACTACTTCCGTATTGAAAGAAATCATATCGGATCATAAGGCCGACTATACTAAAGATGACTTGTTGGCACTCTATACCTTTACCGGTGGTGTCCCAAAGTATATCGAGCAGTTTATGGACAATGGATGTACAAGCATGGAAAGCATGGTCGATTTCATGTTGCAACCCGATTCATCCTTTCTGACTGAAGGACAGGCTTTGCTGATACAGGAGTTCGGAAAAAAATACGGTAATTACTTTTCTATCTTATCAGCAATCTCCAATGGTAAGAACACCCTGCCGGAAATGGAAGCGGTTATGGGTGGAATGAGTCTGGGCGGACAATTGAAGAGATTGGAAGAAGACTATAATCTGGTAAAGAAGAAACGGCCCATACTCTCCAAAGAGGGTTCCCAGACAGTCCGTTATGAAGTTTCGGATATGTTTTTACGTTTCTGGTTCCGGTATTTTATCAAGTATCAAAATTATATAGAGATACAGAATTTTGAACGCCTGGCAGATATTATAAAAAAGGATTATCCGACATTCTCCGGTTTGGCTCTGGAAATGTATTTCCGCCAACAGATGATGGAAAGCAAGGAATTTGCAGATATAGGCTCTTGGTGGCAAGGCAAGAATAATAAAGATCAGGATGAAATAGATATTGTCGGACTATATGCGGAAGAGAAAAAAGCTCTGGTGGCAGAGGTGAAAAGACAATCCAAAAATTTCAAGCCGGATTTGTTTGCACTCAAAGTAGAGGAATTACGGAAGAAAGCCTTGTTTAAGTATGAGATAGAGAGCAGGCTTTTTTCAATGGAAGATATGTAAAATTGATGTTGGGTGTAATTTTTAGTTAAATTAAGTGTAGTGATAAACAAATTATAATAGAGTTTATATAGAACAAGAAATAAGACTGCTGAAAATCAAACTATAAAGCTTTATTCGATTATTGTCTAATATTTATAAATGTAAAAAGAATATGAACAAAGAAGCAAAAATAATAATTGATGATATTTGTGCGCATAGTGTTACATTTCCATCTATTCCTACAACATTGATATCTAGAAAATCTTATTTTGATCTCTTTGAAGAGCAATTTGAGACATATAAAGTTTTATGTTTGCCAGGTGCAGAGGGAGTTGGACTAACTACAGCACTAGCAGAATTTGCAAAAATGCATGGGCAATATTGTATTTCATACTTTATTGATGGTTTTTCCAGACTAACAATGGAGCCACGCATTATAGAACATAGTTTAAATATGCAGTTTGCTCATTTTAATAAATGTCCTTTGTCTACAAATGAAGATAAAGAAATTGATTTGTCTCCCAATGTTATCCGGGCTAAGAGAAGAATTAAATCATCTAAAAATTACCTATATTTTATTTTTGATGGTTTTGATAAAATACCTTCGACACTTAAAGATAATATAAGAGCTATATTAACTCTATTGTTGGATATTGATAATGCTAGATTTCTTTTTTCGGGTAATGCAACAGATATAAATAATTTATTACCAGATTCTATACAGGCAAAAGAGACAAATAGCCTTCTAAAATTTCATAAAGTAGAAGTGAAGGAATTTTTACAGTTAATTAAGCCTGATATTATTGATGAGCAAATAGAAGTACTCTATTCTATTAGCGATGGAAATGCCGAGAAATTAGGTATTATTGTAGATAAATTGAAAAGGAATATTAGTGTTTCACAAATAGAAGAGATTTATACATATAACACTTCGGATTTATATGCTTTAGATTGGGAAAAATATGAATATATAGAACGTGATAGCATTCATATTTTATTAGCATTAATAGCTTTTTCAGAGATGAAACTATCGCTGTCAATGCTGCAAGAAATGTTAAAAATAGACAATAAAAGACTAAAGTATTTACTGGATATTTGTAAAGATAAATTAGAAATTAAAGATGATTATGTTTTATTCAGAGAGTATAGTTTTCAAAAATATGCGAGGAAACATCTTGCAGATTTAAAACGCAAAATAGAACTCATACAGCTTGAAACTTTTGAGAATAGTACTAACTCTGCTGATTTTTTTTCATATATGCCATCATTATATAAGCAGGTAGGGAAAAACAAATCTATGATTTCTTATTTAACCTCTGATAATGTTCAACAATTTTTAATAGATAGAAAGTCGCAAGCTGCATTTAATGAACAATGTGAATATGGTTTTGAGGCATGTAGAGACCTTAATGAGGTTATGGCTGCTCATTTTAGATTTGCTGTTAACAGAAGTGCATCTCGTGAAATAGAAAAAAATGAATTATATGATTCCGAAATAGAGGCTCTTTTATCTGTTGGAGAAGATGATGCAGCATATGCTCTAACACAAAAAGTATATCTCAAAGAAGAAAGATTGAAGTGCTTATTACTAATTGCGAGAAAAGGGAATAGACTTCCTATTACTTTATATGATGAATTGATTGCAAATATTAAGTCATTAGCCGAATCCATAGATTTTGATCACATACCACAAAAAGCTATAGAAATAGCAAAACTAATGTTACCCGTTGATTTTGTTATGGCTCTTTCAATTATAGATAGAATTGCTAAAATATCAAAGGATAAAATTCAATATGATCGCCTTTATACAGCAATATCTTTATCATATAACGAAATATCCAAGGATAAAGATGATGCCTCTAAAATGGATTTAGCTACAACTAAAATAAGTGATGAAGGGGTTAGGAAGATGGCAATTGCAATGAGAACCGTATTACAAGATAGTTCTGTAAATCAAATTATAACTGAGCTAGACAAAATTCCTAATCCAACAAGTAAACTTTATTTTCTTCAATTTTGGATACCAGATCATAAAGAAGCTGCAAATATAGAAGAGGTCGTGCTTTATGCGATAAAACTCGTAATAAAAGCTTCAAATATAACACTGCCTAAAGCATCTTTGCTTTGTAGATATTGTGAGCCTCTTAAACAATTGTCAGAAAAAGTATTAAAAGATGTTTTGGATATACTAGACGCTGTTGATGACTCAGTAAAATATCCAAGTGCAGACTATGTAGATTTACAATTAATGATTATTGAAGCTCAAAGTCAATATAATAAAGAAAATGCTCAATATCGCTTGATGCAACTCTATGAAGATATATGTGGTTTTGAAGACAAATCAGTAATTGTTTACTGCAAATCAAAAATTCTGGCAAAATTTGAAAAACTTGGTAATAAAAAAGATATTGAGGATTGTTTAAAACCTGCTTTTGAACTTCAGAAGGAGATAACAAAAGAGGTTAAGAATTTGTTAAATACAACGGCCTATCATCTTAAAATAGTAGAAGGGCCTATTAGAGAATTAGTTTGTGATTATAGATCTTTCATTGAGGATATAATACCATTAATCAATACATCAGAAAGAAGAAGTCGAGCATATCTAATAGCTATATCTGAATATTTAGATCGTACAGAAATCTCAGAATTAGATTTTAATTATTTTGATAAATTGTACAAAAATATTAATTATAATCTATCGGACAGAACTGAGCCATTAATAACCCTTATAAGAAATATAGTTTATTCAAAAGATGACACGGCGCTATTACTAAGTCGTGTAAAAAGTATATATAGTAAAATAAAGGATATAGAAAGTGAATTTGCATTATGTTATATATTGTCTATTTTATATGTATGGCTTAAGCGCAATTTTCCAGAAGATAGTTTTATTAATGGAGTAAAAAGAGAAATAGAAAATACATGGAATAAGATAGATGTACCATGGTTAAAAGTTACTACTGGTTTTGAGATTGCTAGACAATTTTCTAAATTATCAATGAAAGAAGAAGCACATGAAATGATTCGAGCAGCTTCAGAACTAAAACAAGAACAATTGTTTTGTTCTGCTTCATGTGTAGAAACATATACTGTAAGTTTGGATTTATTAACCCAGTCTCTTGGTATTTTAATCCGATCTCACTTGTGTGAAAACAATGATCTTGATCAATTTAAAGAATTGGTTTCATTTTTAGGATCTGACGGAGAGTGTATGATACTTTGGTCTAAAATAGCTTTAGAGTATTATATAGCCAAAGAGCATGATAATTTTATAGATATTGCTACCAAATATGTAGCTAAGCCATTAGATAAATATTCCATAGCATACCAAAAAAGGATATTGTTCAATATTGCTCCAACATTATATTTATCTGTTAAATCAATGTTTTATTCTGCTCTGGAACAATTTGATGATGAATTTAAAAATAATTGTTTAGATAATATAGGTCGTTTTATTTTTAACAAATTTGCTTATCTGGAATATACAAATACACATCAAATTATTGCAGAATTGCAATATACAGAATACGAAATACTTTTTGATATAATAGAACATGCAACAGATGAAAGCCTTATTTTTAATTACACGGTATCCATTTGTAATTGCTTAAAAGAAAACAAGGGTAACAAATTAAGTCGTGAACATATTTCCCTTTTATTTAAAAAACTTGAAGATATAATAAAGCAAAAATTTCCAATTGCTGGAGGTCTTAAACATGATGGGTATAAATTATCATGTCTTGCTGCGATAATGGGATCTAAAATAAACTCTCCCAATAATAATGATTGGGAAAAAGTTAAATTAGAAATAGAACAAATAGAAAATGTAGCAGATCAATCCTTTTTGTATACTCACATATCTCATTATATAAAGAAAATAGATAAGAAACAAGAATTTTTAAAATTAGGTTTTCAAAAAGCAGAAGAATTAAATTCTGCTTATGATAAAATGAATCGATATGATATGAGTGTAAGTGAAGCTATTGAAAGTATTCCATCTTTAGTAAGACCTCTTACATTTAAAGCATGGGAGTGGATATTAAAAGACAAAAATGGCAATTATCAAAATGCTCAGAAAATTATAGATTTAATACAAGAGTATGATGAAGAGTTAGCTAAAGATATTTTGGAACAGATAGATAAAGATCCTGCTCGTATTCAATATAAATATAAACACAAACTAAAACGTCATATAGATAAAAAAAAGAGGATAGGCTTTGCACAAAAAGACATAAAGCAAGTAACTTCATTGACAAATGCTGAACAACAAATATTTTTTGAGGAAAAGATGGAGAACCTTGTAAAAGGGAAAAGTATTACCAAAGATTTATCTTCTACAATATCTATAATGCAGATAATTTTTGATAATTCTATCTCTGATACTAAAAATGCAATAAGCTATTTCATGGAAAACCTTTATGAGAAAAATAAATTTTCCAATTATCATAAGGATCTAATAAGGGATATCCATAAAGCGATACTCTACAATTTAAAGGTTGTTCTTTCTTTAGCCGCAGGAACAAAAGAAAGATTTGAATTAATAAATCGATTAATTCAAGATAACTGTACTGGCACAAATGCGACACATATTCGTGTAGGAGAAGAGAATAAGGCGTATCAATTTTTAAAAGAATGGTTTGCTACTTACAAATATGATTCTTTGAGAATTATAGATCCTTATTTTACTCCTTCTAATTTCAATATCATTAAAACATTTTTTGATATAAATAATGATCTTCGAGTTTTTGTTTTAACAAACAAAGACTCTGAAATAGAGATTGAAGATTATCAAAAAGGTTGGAATAAAGTTTCTGCAGATTTGACAGGTGAAATAACGGTTGTTTCTTTTTGTTATGAAGATGATAAAAAAAATTGCCCTATTCATGATAGATGGTGGGTACTTGTTGATAGTGAAACGAATAAACAAGTAGGATTACATCTAAATTCATTGAGTGGCCTTGGAAAAAGAGAAAGTGATTTAATATTATTAGATGATAACGGATTAATGTCAGCTAATACAATATGGACTGATTATATAGTAAATAGAAGGCCTCGTATTGAAGGTCGTAAAATTATTTATGAGAGATATGAAATCCATTAAATTGTTATGAAATATTATATTGAATAAGATTTTAAGCTATTGATAGAGATAGTTTTATCCTCTGTATTCCTGAGTCAACTCTATATTTATTAATGCAAGAAGTATTCAATACCCTTGCATTAATAAAATATGTGAGTCTATAACTTCAGCTTGGGTTTGGGCTTTTCGGGCCGGTCAGGATCGGGATCGTCCTTGTTGCCGGACTTGGGAACGCCTCCGATGACGAGCTTGCCGCCAAGCGCTCCCATTGCCTCTTTGATGCTGATGCTTTTGGGCATTCCGCTTAGTTTGGGCGGAGTGCGCTGCCTGTCGGCGAGGAAGTCGGGCATCCTGTGGACATAAGGCTCGGCAGGGGGCGTGTCCTGTGTGGGGACACTGCCCGGTGAGGAACTGCCGGGCGGAGCATCGGCGACGGGTATGCCGGCGGCGGGGGCGTTATCCTGTCCGTCGGGCGTTACCGGTTGGGAGGGCACGACTTCGATCACTCCGTCGGTGCTTTTTTCCTGCGCATCCACTGATTTGAGGGAGAGCAGGATCTTGCGGTCGAGAGCGGCAAGGTCGGCCTTGAGCTGCTTCAGCTCGTCCTCCTTTTTCCAGACTTCCCCGACGACCTGTTCCAGGACGGGGAGTTCCTTCTCAATGGCTTCGTTGTCCCTCGTGTATTTCTCTATCAGGCGGGGGATGCTGTGTAAGCATTCGAAGAAATGCACCTTTTACACTTTGAGGTTTGGTTGTAGCTTTGC